>OLGN01000032.1_pt1 | contig 132970 bp, 139 predicted proteins | sample 1605941 | NCBI WGS metagenome assembly OLGN01 (sample SAMN03283269) | human gut metagenome | biome: human-associated habitat; material: feces | host: Homo sapiens | place: USA | collected 2013
AGTCTGGGCCGTGTCTCAGTCCCAATGTGGCCGTTCAACCTCTCAGTCCGGCTACTGATCGTCGACTTGGTGGGCCGTTACCTCACCAACTATCTAATCAGACGCGAGCCCATCCTTGAGCGAATTTCTTTGATATATCTTAGATGCCTAAAATATATGTTATGGGGTATTACCATCCGTTTCCAGAAGCTATCCCCCTCTCAAGGGTAGGTTGCTCACGTGTTACTCACCCGTCCGCCACTAACTCGGAGAAGCAAGCTCCTCCTCGTCCGTTCGACTTGCATGTGTTAGGCGTGCCGCCAGCGTTCGTCCTGAGCCAGGATCAAACTCTTTATTAAGTTTGTATATCTAAAAGCCTCTCGACTCTTAATATCTCCCGTTTCATTACGATTGCTCGCAATTACCTCGTTTGTATTTTAAACTCTTGTTAAACATCGTTTAACAGAAATTATACAAGGGTTTCTTTTCTTTGCATTGTTCAATTTTCAAGATACCTCGCCGCTCCCTCTCGGGAAAGCTTATCTATTATATCACAGTCTCTTCTGTTTGTCAAGTACTTTTTTTAAAAAAGTTTTTATCCTCTTATTCCCTTGACTCCCTTAAGACGACCTATCTATAATACCATATCTTCCGAACTTTGTCAAGTACTTCTTCCAAAAAAAATTTTTCCATTCCGTACTCGCTCTCTCTCGTTCGACAGCTTTATTATTATATCACCTCTTCCCTCTTTTGTCAACTACTTTTTGCAGGTTTGTAGGATTTTATAGTTTTAAACACTCTTTTAATTATAATTACATACAAATTATACAATATATTGACATAAATCTAAAATTATATTATAATTAACAGAATAATCTACATATAATCGGAGGTTTTTAAAATGATTTATGCTATACAAAATTGGATTTTCATTTTCTTTATTTATTCATTTTTAGGATGGTGCTTTGAGACCGCCTTGGTATCAATAGAAGAAAAGCGTTTTGTTAACAGAGGCTTTATACGTTCGCCGTTTTTGCCTATATACGGATTTGGAGCAATTACAATGATTGTTTCCGGTACTCCGGTTATCAAAGACCCTGTTTTAGTTTTTATATTCGGCGCCGTTTCAGCAACTATACTTGAATTTGTAACCGGATGGCTTCTTGAAGTTATTTTTAAAACACGTTATTGGGACTACAGCGATACGCATTATAATTTTAAAGGACGCATATGCGCTGAGGCAACTTTAATGTGGGGATTTATGACATTGCTTGTCAATTATAAAGTACATGTACATATAGAGCCTATAATATTAAAATTAGATTCGCAGATTATCATGATATTAGATATTATCCTTCTTATTATTTTTATAATTGACTTTATTGCTTCGGCCAAAGCAGCTATAGATGTTAATAATATGCTCAAACGACTTACTGAAATAAAAAATGAAATTTCAGATATTAACCTTAAAATCAAAGAACAAATACGCAACAATTCAGAATCCGACGCAAAGCTAACATCATTAAAGCAAAAATTAGAGCAATTAAAATCTGAAAATATAAAAAATTCAAGTAAAATAAATTTTTTCAAGAAAAATTATTTGAATGCGCATCCAAACTCACGTTCTCTTAAGTTTAATAATGCCTTAACCGAACTTAAAATCAAAATTAATGAAAAAAAGAAAAAATAACGCTAATGTAGCCCCCTCATTAAAATGATGAGAGGGCTTTGTTAAATTTTACTTTACATTCAGCTTTTTTACGAAATAATTTAACATAGATTTTACATAATATAACTTTTCGATTTTACAATAACATTTTATAATTAAGACATAATCAGTAAAGGAGTTAATTACTATGAAAAAAATTATTTCAATTCTTATGACGGTAACAATGTCCGCATCGTTATTTACAGGCTGCGGTTCAGACAAGAGCTTTAACGCTTCAAAGGATATTACAATAGTATCCCGTGAAGACGGCTCAGGAACAAGAGGAGCATTCGTAGAGCTTTTCGGAATTGAAGAAAAAGACGAAAACGGTGATAAAATCGACAGAACAACAACGGAGGCTATGATAACAAATAATACTTCCGTTATGATGACGACCGTATCGGGTAATATGTATTCAATCGGTTATATTTCACTGGGTTCGTTAAACGACACTGTTAAGGCAGTTAAAATTGACGGAGCGGAAGTTTCAGTGGAAAATGTAAAAAACAATTCCTATAAAATTGCCCGTCCCTTCAATATCGCAACTAAGGATAACGTCAGTGAAGTTACACAGGATTTCATTAATTACATCATGAGCTCAGATGGACAGCAAATCATTACCGACAACGGATATATAGGTTCGGACGACGCCGCTCCTTACAGCGGAAATACTCCGTCAGGAAAAATTGTAATTGCCGGTTCGTCATCCGTATCCCCTGTAATGGAAAAGCTTCAGGAGGCTTATCTTAAAGTAAATACAAAAGCGGAAATTGAAATTCAGACAAGCGATTCGACAACCGGAATGACATCTGCGATTGAAGGAGTATGCGATATAGGCATGGCATCAAGAGAACTTAAAGACAGCGAAATCGAAAGCGGTCTTACATCTCAAACAATTGCTATGGACGGAATTGCAGTAATAGTCAATAATGACAATCCAGCCGACGAACTGTCCAGCGATCAGGTAAAATCAATATATACAGGAGAAACAACAAGCTGGCAGGATATAATCCAGTAAAATTTACGGAGGCATTTATGCATAAATATAAGGAAAAAATAATGAGCGGCGTGTTTCTTCTCGCCGCTTGTACCTCCATTATCGCAGTCATTATAATTTGTCTGTTTCTTTTTGCAAACGGAATACCGGCAATAAAAGAAATAGGTATCTTTAAGTTTATCACCGGTACTGTCTGGAGGCCGTCCAATAACATCTATGGAATACTGCCGATGATTCTGGGAAGTATATATGTAACTGCGGGGGCAATTTTAATAGGAGTTCCGATAGGTATATTTACCGCTGCATTTATGGCGTATTTCTGTCCGAAAAAAATCTATAGGGTGCTTAAACCGGCAGTAAATCTTCTTGCAGGGATACCATCGGTCATATACGGTTTCTTCGGACTTGTAGTTGTAGTTCCGTTTACCGGAAACAGTATGCTTACTGCGTCATTAATTCTTGCCGTTATGATTCTTCCGTCAGTAATAGGAGTATCGGAAACTGCCATCAAAGCGGTACCGGCAAGCTACTACGAGGGAGCGCTTGCATTGGGAGCAACACATGAACGCAGCGTATTTTTTACTGTCATACCCGCCGCAAAATCCGGTATTTTTGCCGGAGTAGTACTTGGAATAGGAAGAGCCATAGGAGAAACCATGGCAGTAATGATGGTTGCCGGAAACAGTACCGGAATTCCGAGCAGTATTTTCAAAGGAGTAAGAACTCTTACAACAAATATCGCAATTGAAATGGGATATGCTCAGGATCTTCACAGAGAAGCTCTAATTGCAACCGGAGTCGTACTGTTTGTATTTATTCTTATAATAAACATTTCATGCTCACTGCTTAAAAGGAGGAACCGGAATTGAACAGTATAAATACTCAGACAGTAAAGCAGAAATTAAAGCAATACAAAAACAAGCCTCTTTCAATTTTATTGCTGACTCTGGTAATATTGTGCTCGGCATTAACAGTGATTACACTCTTTTTTATAATCATATACATATTAATAAAGGGTATACCTCATATATCTATAAGTCTTTTTGAATTTAACTATAATTCTGAAAACTGTTCTCTTACTCCGGCTCTTATAAATACTTTTATAACTACTGCTTTAGCGCTCCTTATATCCGTTCCGCTTGGAATTTTTTCAGCAATATACCTTGTCGAATATGCTAAGCGCGGAAATAAAATCGTTGGAATAATCAGAATGACCACTGAAACGCTTTCAGGAATTCCTTCCATTATATACGGCTTATTCGGCTATCTGTTCTTTGTTGTTCAGCTGAAACTCAAATATTCAGTATTATCCGGCACTTTAACTCTTGCTATAATGATCCTTCCGCTGATAATAAGAACTACTGAGGAAGCTCTCAAATCTGTACCGGACTCATATCGTGAAGGCAGCTTCGGCCTCGGCGCCGGCAAGCTCAGAACAGTATTTAAAATAGTTCTTCCTCCGGCAGTACCGGGCATACTTTCAGGCGTAATCCTTGCCACAGGACGTATTGTAGGCGAAACGGCAGCGTTGCTGTATACAGCCGGAACAGGCACAAAAGCCGCATGGAACATTCTTAAATCAGGACGTACTCTATCAGAACACATGTATCTTTTATCAAGTGAAGGATTACACGTCGATCAGTCGTACGCAACAGCAGTAGTACTGATAATTATCGTTGCCGGACTCAATGCTCTTTCATCATTTCTTGCCAAAAAAATTACGAAAGGATAAAATATGAATAAGTTTACAGTTGAAAATCTTGATTTGTACTACGGCGATTTCAAAGCGCTGAAAAATATTAATCTTAATATTGCGCCTAACGAAATCACAGCTTTTATAGGACCTTCAGGCTGCGGAAAATCCACGCTACTCAAATCAATGAACCGTATGAACGACCTTGTGGAAGGCTGTAAGATCACCGGAAAAATGCTTCTGGATAATGAGGATATTTACGGTGATATGGATACGAATCTTCTCAGAAAACGTGTAGGAATGGTTTTTCAGAAACCGAACCCGTTTCCTATGAGCATATACGATAACATAGCATACGGTCCGAGAACTCATGGTATTCGCTCAAGAGTAAAGCTAGATGAAATCGTTGAAAAATCACTGCGGGGAGCTGCAATATGGGACGAGGTAAAGGATAAGCTTAAAAAAAGTGCACTTGCCATGTCCGGAGGACAGCAGCAGCGGCTTTGCATAGCACGTGCGCTCGCCGTTGAACCGGAGGTTTTGTTAATGGACGAACCCACATCTGCTCTCGACCCGATTTCCACTTCAAAAATAGAAGACCTTGCAATGGAACTTAAAAAGAAGTATACTATAGTTATGGTAACTCATAATATGCAGCAGGCGGTAAGAATTTCTGATAAAACAGCATTTTTTCTGCTTGGAGAAGTTATTGAATACGATAAAACAGAAAAATTATTTTCTATGCCGTCAAATAAGAAAACTGAAGATTATATTACAGGGAGGTTTGGTTAAATGCGTAATAAATTTGATGAACAGCTTGAAGCTCTGCATATAGAACTTATAAAAATGGGCTGCCTTTGCGAAACGGCAATTGCCAATGCGTCAAAATCCCTGCAAAATGCCAATGAAGATATTTTAAATAATATTGCAGAAATCGAAAACGATATTGACCAAAAGGAACGTGATATTGAAGGTCTTTGCATGAAGCTTCTTCTTCAGCAGCAGCCTGTAGCAACAGATCTAAGGATAGTTTCAGCCGCAATGAAAATGGTTTCCGACATGGAGCGTATAGGAGATCAAGCATCAGATATTGCTGAAATCACTAAATATATAAACTCTAATTTGGTCTTTGAAGGTATCCATCTAAGCGATATGGCATCTGCGACAGTAAAAATGGTCACCGAAAGCATAACCTCATTTGTAAAAAGCGACCTTGAACGCGCACAAAATGTTATAAAATCAGACGATACAATTGACAATATGTTTAATGATATCAAAACCAAGTTGGTTAAATATATTCATAATAATCCGGAAAGCAGTGAACAATGTCTGGATCTTCTGATGATTGCCAAATACTTTGAACGTATCGGAGATCATGCTGCAAATATTGCCGAATGGGTTGAATTTTCAATTACCGGAAAATATAAAGGGGGAAAATTATGATCTATATTGTCGAGGACGACAGTAATATCAGCGAATTGGTGGTCTATACGTTAAAAATGGCAGGCTTTGACGCTCAAAGCTTTACATGCGGTACGGAATTGTTTAAACAGCTGGAAAATAATATTCCGGAGCTTATACTACTTGATATCATGCTTCCCGGCGAGGACGGAATTATTATTCTGAAAAAAATCCGCAAAACCTTTCAGACTCATAAAATCCCCGTAATAATGCTTACTGCCAAAGGCTCGGAATATGATAAGGTTACAGGTCTTGACTGCGGTGCCGATGATTATGTTACAAAGCCCTTTGGTATGATGGAACTTGTTTCCAGAATTAAAGCTGTTCTGAGAAGATACTCGGACAATACAGAAAAAAAAGAACTTCATGCAGGAAATATTATTGTCGATGTCGGAAAACATAAAGTTTATGTGAACGGAAATGAAATATCCCTTACATTCAAAGAATTTGAAATGCTCTGCATGCTCATAGAAAGCAAAGGACTTGTACTTTCAAGGAATAAACTTCTGGAAAGTATCTGGGGATATGATTTTGACGGTGAAACCAGAACTATTGACGTTCATGTCCGTTCTCTGCGCCAGAAGCTGGGTAACAGCGGAAACATTATTGAAACGGTTCGGGGTATCGGATATAGAATAGGAGAAGGTTCATGAAAAAGAAAATTTCTATTACTATGTGTCTTATGACTGCTGTTTCAGTAATTATAACAGCCGTAATGATATCTCTGGTAATTTACAGGAAAAACTACAATGAAATGAAATCAATGATAAGAGCAGAAGCGGAATATATTTCTCAAGCTATAGATACAGAAGATATAAATTATCTTGAATCGGTAAAGAACGTCACACCAAGCCGTATAACATGGATTGACAGTAACGGAAATGTCATATACGACAGTGCGGGTGAAAATCTTTCAAATCACTCAGACAGACCTGAAATAATTGACGCAGTAAAAAACGGTTCCGGAGAAAGTTCAAGACTTTCAGAAACATTCAGTGAACAAACCTATTACTATGCTGTAAAATTAACAAACGGTACAATATTGCGAATGTCGGATACAACAAGCAGTATTTACCATGATATTTTCAGTGCCCTCCCCTATACTGTTATCGTCATTGCCATTATAATTATATTGGCAATTATTGTTTCCAATAATGAAACTGAAAAGATCATAAAGCCTATAAATGAACTTGATCTTGATAATCCGTCAAACAATCTTAAATATGATGAACTTGCTCCGCTTTTACGCCGCATTGAAAAGCAAAATTCGGATATTGAAAAATATATTTCAGAACTCAAAGCAAAACAGGTAGAATTTGAAACCGTTACTGAGAATATGAGTGAAGGTTTGATTATTATAAATCAAAAATCAACTATACTTTCATGTAATAAAAGCGCTGTTGCAATATTGGGCGGCGGTGAGTACAATTATATCAGCAAAAGCGTTTTTGATTTAAATCACAGCAAAAATTTTGTTGATGCCGTTGAAAATGCGGTTGTCGGAAAGCATGATGAAACAGCTCTTACTATTAATAACCGTTCATATATGGTAATAACAAATCCGGTTAAGCATTTTGATAAAATCAGCGGCGCTGTTATCATCATAATTGACGTAACAGAAAAGGAATCCCGTGAGGAACTCCGCAGAGAATTTTCCGCAAACGTTTCTCATGAATTAAAAACTCCTCTCACGGCAATTTCAGGATTTGCGGAAATTATGAAGGACGGCTGGGCCAAACCGGAAGATTATCAGATGTTTGCACTAAAAATATATAATGAGACACAGCGTCTGATAAATCTTATTGAAGACATCATCAAACTTTCCAGACTTGATGAAAATAAAATTGAAATAACCAAGGAATCTGTAGATATGCTTGTTCTTGCCAAAGACGCAGCCGCAAGACTTTCATCAAAAGCCAAAGACAAAAACATTTCCGTAACTGTAAACGGAGATCACGGAAATATAACCGGAGTCAGACAGATACTTGATGAAATGATATATAATTTATGCGACAACGCCATTAAATACAATAAAAAGAACGGCAAAGTCGAAGTCATCGTAAAGGATTACATTTCAAATGTTTCTGTGACCGTTAAGGATAACGGTATAGGAATCCCCGCTGAAGATCTCGACAGAGTTTTTGAACGCTTTTACTGTGTTAATAAAAGTCATTCAAAAGAAAGCGGCGGAACCGGTCTGGGACTATCAATAGTAAAGCACGGCGCAATATTTCATAAAGCCAAAATTAATATTGACAGTACTCTTGGAATCGGAACCTCAATAGAAATTGTTTTTAAAAAATAATTTTTTTATATTAATTGACAAATAAGAACCTGCAATAATAGAAATCAGCCGTTTACTTGACAAAAAAATCTTTCATTCAAACGGTGGAAATAAATTCTATTATTGCAGGTTCTGAAATTATATAATAATAATTGACAGAATTGACGTATTATGTTAAAATTAAGAGTAAGAATAAATGAATTTATATATTAACCTAAGGGAGATATAAAAATGTCAAAAAAAGATTTTGATTATGTGTGGACTGATAAAAAACGTACAATTTTCGGCTTGCCGTTATCATTTACCAGATATTTTCTGACAGAAACCAAATTTATTACAAGAGTCGGTTTATTTAATCTGGTTGAGGACGAATTGGACTTATATACTGTTAAAGACAAAAAACTGGTTTTATCTTTGGGCAACAGAATTTTTAAATGCGGTACTATTATAATGTATGTTGTTGATACCGATACTCCGGTTAAAGAAATAAAATCCATAAAGGCGCCAAGAAAAGTACTTGAACTACTGGATAAACATATTAATATTCAAAGAGACCGTTACCGTACAAGAGGACGTGATATGATAGGCGGCAGTTACGGTCATTGTGACTGCGACAGTTCAATTGACATGGAAAGCGAATAAATTGTATTAAAGAGAAGTGAAAAAAATGCTTGAATTTATAACAGAAAAGGTTACGTGCTGGGAAAAGCTTCAACAGGAAACTAAACCAATTTATATATATGGCATGGGCGACGGAGCTATGAAAATAATGTCTGTATTTAAAAAATACGGTATTAAAACTTCCGGAATTTTTGCAAGTGATGATTTTGTAAGAGGCCATTATTTTGAAGGATTTAAGGTACAGAAATTATCGGAAGTCGAAGAAAAAGAAAAAGATTTTGCTGTAGTGCTGGCATTTGCGGCAGGATATGAGGAGCTTGTAAACCGTATTAAGGATATCGGACGCAAACATACTCTTTATGTTCCTGACGTGCCCGTAATAGGAACAGGATTGTTTGATTATGATTACTGCACTGAACATGCAGCGGAACTTGAAGAGGTTTATCATCTTCTCGCTGATGATTTATCAAAAAAAGTATTTTCATCAATACTGGATTTTAAAATAAGCGGCGATATTAAACACCTTGAAAATATTACTTCTACAAAATTAGAAATTTACCGTAATATCATTAAACCTAATTTAAATGAACATTACGTTGATCTGGGCGCATACAACGGAGACACTATAAAAGAACTTCTGGAAATTACAAGAAATAAGTACGTCAGGATCTATGCTATGGAACCTGACAGAAAAAATTTCAAAAAGCTAACAAAATACATAAGTGAAAAAGATCATATTTACGCATACAATAATGCGGCATGGTGCATTGATACACAACTGCCTTTTTCATCTAAATCCGGAAGACAGTCGTCATTGGCAAGTATGGGTACTAAATATATAGAAAGCAAATCCGTTGATAATATGCTCGACGGAAAAGAAGCAACGCTTATTAAAATGGATGTAGAAGGTGCCGAACGTGAAGCCTTATGGGGAGCATGCCAGACAATTTCAAAATACAGTCCCAGACTCATGGTTGCTTTATACCATAGAAATGAGGATATTTTTGAACTTCCTTTGCTTGTACATAAGTTAAATCCAAAATATAAGCTTTACATTCGTCATCAGCTTTACATACCGGCATGGGAAACAAATCTATATGCAATTATTTAATAAAAATAATTAAAAGAACGGGAAATTTTTGAACATTAGTTAAATATATGATATAATAAATTATCTTCAATAGGCAGACAGTAAACCTAAAATCCATCTGCGGTTATAATAAAAAAACAGGTTTTTCCGGATTGGAAAGAACCTGTTTTTTATACGTCTTGACAAGCAATTAAAATAATGCTAGAATTAAAAAAAGCATCATGTGTTCATTGTGAAATACCACTTTAAATTATTATTTTATTAGGGAGATATTATGAGACCATCTGACTATAAAACAAAGCAAAAAGAAATTATATTAAATTTTTTTATAGAAAATAAAAATAAACATTTAACTGCGTCAGATATTGTAAAATATATAAACTCAAACGAAGAAACAGTAGGAATGACAACTGTTTACAGATATCTGGATAAGCTTGTAAGCGCTGGTATTATACGCAAATACTTTTTAGACGATAAATCCGGCGCCTGCTATCAGTACATAGATGATAACAGCAAATGTCATGAACATTTTCACTTAAAATGTATTCAATGCGGTGCTCTTTTTCATATCGACTGTTCATACATGCAGTCGCTAGACGAGCATATAATGGAACATCATGGATTTAAAATTGATAATTCCCGAACAGTTTTATACGGAATATGCAAATATTGCTGCGAAAAAAATGAATAATATAAATATGTAAACGGCGAAATATTATCGCCGTTTTTCCAAATAATCCTCACGGGCAATATTATCAGTATTGACTGCAGAAACACTGTTCTGAACAGCAGTGCCGCTGATATCGTCAGTTCTATATGTGATAATTTTTGGATTTACAGTTTTTGGAATGTAAATTTTTGTTTTTTTACCGCAGTATACACGCTTTACCATAAATATATTTCTCCTTTAATTTTTATTACATTAATAGTATGGATTCAATGACACGTTTTATTTCATGTAAAAAATGAAAATTTTATAGATTTTATGCTGAAAAATAATTTATCTTTTAAATAAAAAAATTAATAAGGAACTATATATTATGAATGATTTTATTAAAAATCTCAACTTCAGTCTTAATGCAACTATACCAGTATTTGTAATGATGGTATTTGGCTGGTTTTTACAAAAAATAAAAATACTTGATGATCATACAACCCAAAAGATCAATCAGTTTGTTTTTAAAATTTTACTTCCCGCATTGCTTTTTATGGATCTTTCTACAGCTGATTTTAAATCGGTCTGGGACACTAAATTCGTATTATTCTGTTTTTCAGCAACTATTTGCAGTATTTTAATTGCGTCAGCGTTTTCACTTCTTTACAGCAATAAATCTGAAAGAGGAGAAATTATTCAGGCTTCTTACAGAAGCAGCGCTGCTATTCTGGGAATTGCATTTGTAAACAATATTTACGGCGATGCAACTATGGCTGCTCTAATGATTGTCGGAACTGTACCGCTTTATAATATTATTGCAGTAATAGTACTTTCTGTTACCTCACCGGAAAAAAAAGAAAGTTCTCCAAAAAAAATATTATTAAAAACTTTAAAAGACGTAATTAAAAATCCAATTATAATTGGTATTGCTATAGGATTAATTTGGTCTGTTTTTGAAATTCCTCAGCCTGTAATCCTTACCAAATCAATTTCCTATCTTGGAAACATGGCAACTCCCCTGTCACTGATCGCATTAGGAGCATCGTTTAAAATTCATGACGCCAAAGGAAAACTGCCTATAACTGTTTCTATTACCGGTATTAAATTAATTTTATTCTGTATTATATTTCTTCCGATCGCAATATATATGGGCTTCCGAGGAGAAAAACTCATAGCCATACTTGTTATGCTCGGAAGCGCTACAACCGGAAGCTGTTTTGTAATGTCCAGAAATATGGGACATAAGGGAACAATTACCGCATGCGCCGTAATGCTTACGACCTTATGCAGCGCCTTTACTCTTACTATGTGGCTGTTTATTTTAAAAAGTCTCAATTACATATAGTTTTTTTGCAGATTTAACAAAAACCCGCTAAAAAAGCTATTGATTTTATAGTATTCGTATGATATAATTAAAATGTATATAGAATTATACATGATAAATTCAGCATGCCGTATGCTAAAATACGGCAACCGCAGTTAAAATAATGCGGATACGGAGGCTTTTATGATCTGTGATCTACATTGTCACACAACGTTGTCTGACGGTTCTCTTGGAATTGAAGATATAATAGTTCAGGCAAAACGTATGAATATAGATTTTTTATCTATTACCGATCATGATACATTGTCATCTTTTTCCAGAGCAAATATATTAGGAGAAAGATATGGGGTTAAAATACTTCAGGGAGTCGAAATGTCAGCATGGGATAAGGAACGAGGAAAAAAAGTTCATATTCTCTGCTATGCGCCTAAAAAACCTGACAGGTTAGAGGGACTGTGTCTTAAATCATGCGAAATCAGAAAAGCCTGTTCTAAGGAAATGATAGAAAACGTAATGAAGCTTTATCCTATCACTCCTGAAAGCGTATTGAAACATTGTACGGGCAGCAAAAGTATATATAAATCTCATATAATGAGAGCTTTAATTGAATATGGTTATGCACTTGAATTTTACGGAGAGTTAGACCATAAACTGTTTAATCTTAAAACAGGAACATGTCTGGTAGAAAGAGAATATCCGGATGTAAATTTTGTTTTAGATCTTATTCATTCTGCAAGAGGTGTAGCAGTTATGGCGCATCCTGTACTTTATGACAATATTGAATTACTCGAAGAGCTTGCAGCTAACAAAAAACTGGATGGTGTAGAAGTTTTTCATTATTCTGCAGATAATGCACAGCAAAAAGAACTTCTTGATATCGCTGAAAAATATGATCTTATCGTTACTGGCGGATCGGACTTTCACGGTTTATACAATGCTTTTCCTACTCACCTTGGCAGTAACACAACATCTAAGGAAAATCTTGACAGAATTATAAAGCTGTCAAATAAAAAATAAAGGAATGTGAATTTTTAAATGGATATTATGGAGTCTGCTTTAAATAAGCACAAAGAATGGAAAGGGAAAATAGAAATAGTTTCCCGAACATCTGTAAACAACCGTGACGAATTGTCACATGCATATACTCCGGGAGTTGCAAGACCATGTCTTGAAATAGAAAAAAATCCTGAATTATCGTATGAACTTACACGCAGACACAATCTTGTTGCCGTTATAACCGACGGTACTGCCGTTTTGGGACTGGGAGATATAGGACCCGAAGCTTCAATGCCGGTGATGGAAGGAAAATGTGCACTGTTTAAGGAATTTGCCGATGTAGATGCTTTTCCGATTTGCATTGATTCAAAAAATACTGATGAAATAGTAAAAACAATTGAGCTTATTTCCAAAAGCTTCGGAGGTATAAATCTTGAAGATATTTCCGCACCCAGATGCTTTGAAATTGAACGACAGCTTAAGGAAAAAGTGGACATTCCTGTTTTTCACGATGATCAGCACGGTACTGCAATAGTGGCAAGCGCCGCTATGTTAAATGCTGCAAAGGTTGCAGGTAAAAAAATACATGACATGACTCTTGTAATTAACGGTGCGGGAGCTGCAGGAATAGCAATTGCAAAGCAGTTTATAACGTTGGGCATCGGAAATATTATAATGGTAGATATCAAAGGAATTATTTGTGACGGAGATGAATTTGACAATCCTTCACATTATGAAATTGCAAAGGTAACAAATAAAAATAAAATTAAAGGCGGACTGGCAGAAGCCATGAAAAATGCAGACGCATTTATAGGCGTCTCCAAACCGGGACTTGTTTCAGAAGAAATGGTTAAAAGCATGGCAGATAAACCAATTATTTTTGCAATGGCAAATCCTACTCCGGAAATTATGCCGGAAGCGGCTAAAAGTGCGGGCGCTTTTGTAGTTGGAACCGGAAGAAGTGATTATCCTAATCAAATCAATAATGTCGTTGCGTTTCCTGGTGTATTTAAAGGTGCCCTGGCAGTACGAGCAAAAGATATTAATGAAGATATGAAGCTTGCCGCTGCTTATGCAATTGCCGATAGCGTGGATGAGTCAAAATTAAATGCAGACAATATTCTGCCTGATCCTTTTGACAGAAATATACCTAAAGCTGTGGCAAAAGCAGTAGCTGAAGCGGCAATAAAATCAGGAACAGCCAGAAAAAAGGAGTTTGATATATAATGAAAATTTCATACACACCAAAGGGCGTTTGCTCAAGACAAATCAACATAGAGGTTGAGGACGGTATAGTACAGAACGTAGAATATATAGGCGGCTGCAATGGTAATCTTAAGGGTATTGGTTCTCTGGTAAAGGGAATGAAAGTAGAAGATGTAATTGAAAAGCTCGAAAATATTAAATGCGGATATAAAAACACATCGTGTCCAGATCAATTAGCTAAAGCACTTAAGGAAAATTTCCAATAATGAAAAGCAAACCAAAAAAGACCGTGTTATACCCCGCTAATGAATAATAACAATTTAATTATAATGCCCACAGGCTCAAGACTGTGGGCATCTTATTTTTATAATTTATTAATCGGCAAGCCTATATTTATTACTGTATTCATTCATTGCATTAATATATTCACTGGAATCGCCTTTATGAATTGTATCAATATATTCATGATGCTTAATCTCCTCTTTACCGTAGTTACGGCTGAGTACATGGACGGCAACATTAGAACAATGGTCAGCAACACGTTCCATATCCGAAAGCATATCAAGGAAATGTATACCTCGGTCAATAGCACAATCCCCTGTTTTGAGACGTTCAATATGCCTGTTTTTTAGCTGATATTCAAGCTGATCAATTGTTTCTTCAAGAGGTTCTATTTTTTTAGCAGTTTCCAGATCGTCATATTCAACTGCTGTCACAGCCATATCAATAATTTCTGTTATTGCTTTTGAAATAACCGATAATTCTGCTTTTGCATTATCTGAAAGTTTCTGATTTTTTTCATGCATATATTCCGCTGCTTCCATAATATTAAAAGCATAATCCCCTATTCTTTCAAAATCAGTAATTATATGCAGAAGTGATGTTACCGATCTGCTTTCAGCAACACTTAATTCACAATCAGTAATTGAAACAAGATATGAATTCAGCCTGTCCTCTGTTCTGTCAATGATCTCTTCATATTCTCTGATCCTCTCCGCATGCTTTGTATCATATGAAAAATGAAGCTCACAGCTCATTTTATAATTTTCTCTGGCAAGCTTACCCATATATGATACAGCATTACTTGCATATTGAATCGCCAGGGACGGTGATTTAAGGAATCGTGAATCCAACATATTTTCTGCTGAATCAACTGCAATTTCGTCTTCATCCTCCGGCTTGGATCTTATGGTCATAATAGCAAGCTTCTCCAGTACTTTATGAAAGGGAATAAATACCACGGTTACAATAATATTAAATAAAGTATGAAAATTCGCTATAGATCCCATATCCATAGTATCGTTCCACATAGGAATCAAATCGAAGGCTTTTAAAATATACACGCAAATCAGAAATAAAACTGTACCTATAAAATTAAAGTAAAAGTGAACCATTGCTGTTCTTTTAGCATTTTTACTTGCACCAACACTTGACAAAATTGATGTAGAACAAGTGCCTATATTTTGTCCCATAATAATTGGGAACGCTGCTGCAAACTTTAATACTCCGGTAGCAGAAACAGCCTGAAGAATTCCAATTGAAGCAGACGAACTCTGAATTAATGCCGTTACAACAGTTCCTGCTAAAATTCCAAGAATTGGATTTTCAAGACTTGCAAATAAGTTTCTAAAAGCTTCCAGCTCTGAAAGTGGTTTAACAGCATCAGTCAACGACAGCATACCGGTAAACAATATGCCTAGACCCATTCCAATATCGCCTACTGCTCTTATACTGTCTTTTTTGGCAATTAAAATTATAATTATTCCAATAATCGCCAACATTGGTGCAAGATAAGTCGGAGTTATAAATTCCATTGCAGTTCCAAGCGATTGATTATTTTCCAAATCCCCCAGGCGCAGAATTTGTCCTGTAATAGTAGTACCGATATTAGCGCCCATTATAATGCCAACTGCTGCGGACAGCGTAAGAATGCCTGAATTAACCAGTCCGACTACAATTACAGTCGTAGCGCTTGAACTTTGAATTACTGCCGTTACCAAAGCGCCCAAAATAACAGCCTTAAAAATATTATTTGTAAGCTTTTCCAGAATTTTCTCCATTTTTCCTCCGGAAATTTTTTCCAGACCGGAGCCTAAAACATTCATTCCGTAAAGCAGCAAGGCAATACCGCCCAATGTAGTTATCGCAATTTGAATGATTTCAGTTGTAGACATAAATTCCTCCTGAGAATTTTCCCCTCAATTTACTTTACAAAAGTTTTATCTATATTTTACACAACTGTATTCATTATATCATAGGAAATAAAAAAAGTATAGAGAATAATTAGATTCAGTTTAATTTTGTCGCTTCAACCAAATTAATAGGTTGTAATTTATAAAAATAATGCAATTTTCTACAATTTTAATTGATTATACTCCATGAGATCCTTTCCTCCCATACCAGCAGCCGGAATATTTTTAACACGATATTTTTTTAACGCCTCAAGCATTTTTTCATCAGCAATTTGAACTTGCTCCAAAACATAATTACCTTTTAAGGTCATTGTCTGTACTCCTATTGTATCTCTTGTAGACTTTGGATTTAACAATGAAGTATTAAAAATAATAACTTTGCCGTTAGAGGATCTCAGCATAATATCAATATCTTCACTTATATAAAGCATTCCACAAAGTTTCGATTTACCGGAATATGCATTTGCAAGTTTTTTTCTGTTGGTTTTGGTTTCATAAGCTTTTAATGGTACTTTCGCAGCTTTTCCGTTTTCAAAAAAGAAAAGCATATATCCTTCATAATCAATAGTATCAGCCATATAAAGAAGCTCTTCTCCCTCGTCAAAACCAAGCTTAGCCGGAACATAATCACCAAGTACGCTTGCCTTGGTATCGTCAAATGCAGAAGCCCTTGATTTATAAACCTGACATTTATCAGTAAAGAACAGAAGTTCAGTAAGATTGGTAGCCTCTTTGTGAATTATTATACTATCTCCTTCTTTAAGCTTCTGTTCACTGCTCATGCGAAGGGACTGGGGAGTAATTTTCTTAAAATATCCGCTGCCTGACAGAAACAGATTCACAGGATAGTCAGGTATTTCTTCTACAATATCAACATCTTCAATATCATTTTTATAGAAAAACATTGTATTTCTCGGCTTACTGTATTTTTTGATTACTTCCTTAAGCTCAGAAACTATAATGCTTCTTACCTTATTTTTGCTGGAAAGTATATCTTCCATTTCTGAAATTTCTTTTTCCAAAGACTCAATTTCATTCAATCTATTGAGAATATACTCACGGTTTAAATGTCTCAGTTTTATTTCAGCAACATATTCCGCCTGAATCTCATCTATACCGAACCCCACCATAAGATTTGACACAACTTCATTTTCTTCTTCCGTTTCTCTTACAATTTTAATAGCTTTGTCAATATCAAGAAGAATTTTTCCAAGTCCTTTTAATAAATGAAGCTTATCTTTCTTTTTGTTCAAATCAAAGTAAACACGGCGTTTTACGCACTCTTCCCTGAACGCTATCCACTCTTCAAGTATTTCACGGACTCCCATAACTTTTGGAGTTCCGCCGATAAGTATATTAAAATTACATGCAAAATTATCCTGTAAAGGAGTAAGCTTAAAAAGCTTGTTCATAAGCTTTTCAGGATCAGTACCCCTTTTCAAATCAATTGCAATTTTCAGTCCGCTTAAATCCGTCTCATCACGAATATAGGAAATTTCACGAATTTTTCCTGCTTTGATAAGTTCAATAATCTTTTCAATTATTGCTTCAATAGTGGTACTGTAAGGAATCTGCGTTATTTCAATACAATTTGCAGACTTATCATAATTATACTTAGAACGCAGTTTTACCGAACCTCTACCGGTAGCATAGATTTTTTTCATTTCATCTTCATCGTAAAGCATAAACCCGCCGCCGGGAAAATCAGGGCCTTTCAATGTACTGATAATATCATGTTCCGGATTTTTTATCAGTGCTATACAAGTCTCACACACTTCAGCCAAATTAAACGGACAAACACTGCTTGCCATAGATACTGCAATACCCATATTAGAGTTTACCAGCACTGTCGGAAAAGAAGCCGGAAGAAGCGTTGGTTCGGTTGTTGAATTATCATAGTTAGGTACGAAATCCACCGTATTTTTATCAATATCCCTGAAAAGCTCGTTACATATAGGATCAAGCTTTACTTCCGTATATCTTGACGCTGCATACGCCATATCTCTGGAATACGCCTTACCAAAATTTCCTTTTGAATCCACAAACGGATGCAGCAGCGTTTCATTACCTCTTGACATACGTACCATTGTTTCGTATATAGCACCGTCTCCGTGAGGATTGAGTTTCATTGTCTCTCCTACCACGTTTGCAGATTTAGTACGCTTTCCGGTCAATAGTCCCTGCTTATACATTGTATACAAAAGCTTGCGGTGGGACGGTTTAAAACCGTCGATTTCCGGCAGTGCTCTTGAAACTATAACACTCATGGCATAGGGCATATAATTCTTTTCAAGAGTATCAGTAATTTTTTCATCTATTACAACACCGGCATTTTCAATAAAAGCGTCCGGTGTATTTTTCCTTTTAGGTGTTTTTTCTTTATCGTACTTTCTTGCCATTTATTTTTCACTCTCCTTGTTTTATCTGCTAAAAGATCCAGTAGACATTAATTACGAAATATCTGCCATTTCCAGATAATCACTGCCAAATTCTGCAATATAGTCTTTTCTGCCCTGAAGATTATCTCCCAGAAGCATATCGAACATAGCGGTTGTTGCTTCTACATCAGCAGGAGAAACCTTAATGAGTCTTCTTGTTTCAGGATTCATTGTAGTTAACGACATCATTTCCGGTTCGTTTTCACCAAGACCTTTTGAACGCTGTAAAGTATATTTTTTATTTCCTATCATATTTAAAATATCGGATTTTTCTTTTTCATTGTACGCAAAGTACGTTTTATCTTTCGTTGTTATTTCAAAAAGCGGTGATTCTGCAATATAAACATAACCCTTTTCAATCAAAGTAGGAGTAAGTCTGTAAAGCATTGTAAGAATCAACGTTCTTATCTGAAATCCGTCAACATCGGCATCGGTACATATGACAACTTTACTCCATCTGAAATTTTCCAGATTAAATGAAGAAATGTCTTTGTTAGCCTTTGATGATACTTCAACACCACAGCCAAGTACTTTAATGAGATCAGTAATAATATCATTTTTAAAAATCTTTACATAATCAGCTTTAAGACAGTTGAGTATTTTACCTCTTATAGGAATAACCGCTTGAAATTCTGCTTCTCTTGCAAGTTTTACAGCACCCAGAGCCGAATCACCCTCCACTATATAGAGTTCTCGCCTGCTGACATCTTTCGTACGGCAATCCACAAACTTTTTTACCATGTTGGATAAGTCAATAGTGCCTGCAAGCTTTTTCTTTAAATTCAGACGTGTTTTTTCAGCATTTTCACGGCTTCTCTTGTTTACCATAACCTGTTCGGCAATTTTTAAAGCCTCGTCTGGATTTTCAATAAAGTAAATTTCAAGCTGATGCTTTAAAAATTCCGTCATAGTTTCATAAATAAATTTATTAGTAATTGCTTTTTTAGTCTGATTTTCATATGAAGTCTGTGTTGAAAAAGACGAAGAAACAAGTATCAAACAATCCTCAACATCGTCAAATGTAATTTTCTTTTCATTTTTCAAGTATTTATTATTCTGTTTCAAATATGCATCTATCTGAGATACAAAAGCCTGCTTTACGGCACGCTCCGGAGAACCGCCATGCTCAAGAAAGCTAGAATTATGATAATACTCGATTTTTTTTATTTTATTTGAAAAAGTAAGAGCAAATTCCATTTTTACTTTATATTCGCTCTTGTCTTCACGGTCACGTCCAACCCTGTCCGCACTCCAATTCTGAACAGAAGTTAAATTTTCTCCAGCGGCAATTTCGTTAACATAATCCGTTATTCCGTTTTCATAGATAAACTCTTTTTCTTCAAAGCTTCCGTCTTCTTTTTGAAAACGATAAACAAAAAGAAGATTCGGATTTACAACTGCCTGCCTTTTCAATACGTCCTGAAAATATTCGTCCCTGACATTTATATCTGTAAATACATCAAGATCCGGTTTCCATTTAGTTTTAGTGCCTGTCTGCTTTTTGGATGTCTTTTCTTTTTTCAGTCCGCCGACATTTTCACCTTTCTCAAAATGAAGATTATACTTATAACCGTCTCTGATTATTTCAACGTCCATAAATTCAGATGAAAACTGAGTAGCACAAAGTCCCAGACCGTTAAGTCCCAGAGAATACTCATACATATCTGAGCTGTCATCATACTTGCCTCCGGCATACAATTCGCAGTAAACAAGCTCCCAGTTAAAGCGTTCCTCTGATTTATTATAGTCAACAGGGCAGCCTCTGCCAAAATCCTCAACTTCTATTGTATTATCATTATACTTTGTAACAACTATTTTATTTCCATAGCCGGAACGTGCCTCGTCAATAGAATTTGATATAACTTCAAAAACAGAATGTTCACAGCCATCCAGACCATCCGAACCAAAAATTACTCCCGGACGCTTTCTTACTTTATCAGGTCCTTTCAGCATAGTAATACTTTCGTTACCGTAATCCTGTTGTTTTTTTGCCATACTGACGCTCCTTCCTTTTTCTTTTAAATTTCTTTCAAACTCTTTAATCATACCATAATCTGAAATTATTTGCAAGTAATTTTAATTTATGTATTTTTTCATTAATAAATAAAAATAAAAAAGACAGGAATAATCCTGTCTTTTATAACTATTAAATTATCAGATCTTTTCTACCGGAATCCAGATTTCACAATAATTATCTGCCGGATTTTCACAAATAGGAGTATACATTTCAATGTTATAATTCCCCGCAAGCTTATATTCCTTACAGTTAGGAAGCCATTCATTCCAGATTTTAGTGTTAACGGTCTGTAAGGCTTCCGGAAGTGGTCCTCTGCATGGAAATACCGCCCACATTCCCTCAGGGATTGTTCTCGTAGTATACCCATCAGGAATTTCATTCTGAGGAATATAATTATCAGCAATAAGATATTCAAAACCGTTTTTATCTCCATCATAACAAACGCCGAACATACCGCAAACTATTTTATTATCCTCGCTTTTCATATGCTCGTCCCAGAACTTTGGAATTTCCTCATAAGAATTACTGAAACTGAATTTTTTTACTTTACCCATAACTGTAAAAGCCGCTTTTGACACTATTGAGTACTCTAACATAGTACCGCCCTCCAATGTAAGTTTAATTCTTAAAGGTGCAAATGATTTGAGTTTTGCACCCTTTTCTTTTGCAGCCGAAGGAGAAATACCGTGAAACCTTGTAAAGGCTCTTGCAAAACTGTCAGGAGAATCGTATCCAAATTCCAAAGCAATGTCAATTATCCTTTCATCTGACACTGAAAGTCTTTGTCCGGCAAGAGTAAGCCTTCGGTTTCGAATATATTCAGCTACCGTATAACCGCATAAAATACTGAAAATTCGCTGAAAATGAAATGCAGAAACATACGCCTTAGAAGCGATATCATTGATCTCAAGCCTATCAGTAATATTTTCTTCAATATATTCAATTGCATTTTGTATGCCTTGACTCCATCCGTTCACCGCTTTCATCTCCCTACCCTGACTGTATTTACATTATAGCATAACATTCTTTTATTTTCCCGACTTTTTTTGCTTTGCAATGCAGTTTACTAAAAACTGACCGGCTTTGAAAGCCGGTCACAGATATTATTTCAATTTTAAACCACATTGACTGCAAAAAGATGAACCGGTTTTATTCTTATGTCCGCACTGAGGACATAAACCGTCGGCAGAATCTGAATTTTCAGTAAAAGCTTTATTTTCCTGAATATTTTCTGTTATAGGAGCATTTTGAGAAACAGCTGCGTAAACAGGCTGTTGTTCAGCAGAATTTTCAGCTGCATCTGACGGAATTTCAACTATGTTTTTCTTTTTAATATTCATAGGTATTGATATCAGAAGCAAAACAATTCCTACAGCAAGAATAATACCGGAGGATATTGTAAACGACCACTTTATATCAGAAGTTATAGCATTCACAATACTGTTTTCTTCAAAAAATAAAAATGAAAATGTTGAAGCAAATATAATAAATGACGGTATTATAAGAACAATACTGTATTTTCTCAGCGCTTTTCCGATCCTTCTGGAGTTTAATTTATAAATAACAATCCATTGTATTAAAATTACAGCCATTAGCACTGCAAGAAAAATAACATTTGCTAATGAGAAGAAAGTATGTATAAGTCCGCTGCTAAACCAACCGGTCAGATAATTGTCGGAAAAATCTTTAAAATCATCCAATACGCTTAAATCGTTTCTGAGCTGTTGCTTATCAGGTTCAAGAAATTGCAATCCTGCTTCATTGAAAAGTAAATCACTGTTTTCATCAATAAGATTTACAATATCATCTGAAGTGATATAAACCATTTCTCCTTTGTCCATACAAAAATCCTGATAACCTTCAAGTTTTTCAATAATAAAATCTTTAATAAACGGATCATTTAAAACATTATCTACATTCTGTACTGATATTCTGTCATCATCAATATAATTATTATAAATATATTCATCAAGCTGCACTGTCTTTCCGGATTCATCCTGAACCTCAAGACTGCATAAATCAACATCTTTAATTGTATCGACAAGAATATTATTATTCACAATATTTCTAAATGACATAGTTAAAACAATAGAAATAATAGAAATAACCAATAAAATTGAACAAATAATTGAATTTATTAATACTCCGGCGCTATTTACTTTCGGCATTTTTTCTCCGCATTTACACACTTCTCCAGAGAAACATTTTTCACCGCAATTTTTACAGACCATTAAATCCATCCTCCAATCATATATTATTTTAATTATATCATTAAGAATTATAAATGTCAATAAAAATCAGATTGCATTGTAAATTCTTCTGTGTTTCTATTGCCTTATCAGTCATAGCTTTAAGTTGGTGTTAAAATTTATTGTATCCTCGCATAACGGCCTGCAATTCCGTGATAACTTTCTAGCTATTCTTATACAGCTGCTATTCGTTCTTTATTTGTTACTTTGCTTTTTCTGGACATAGAATAATCCCCTTAGTGTATTCTTTCCGTGTGTCTACTCTAAGGGGATTATATCATAGCGAAAGTATCAATTTCTATAGATACTTTCATTGTTATTGCAAATGCTTTTTCCATTTCCTGCATTTATTGATTATTCCAATAACACATTTCAATCAGCTTTTGCTTATCTGCTGACAGTTCTTTCAAAACGCTAAGCATTTCATGATATCGCTACCTGAAAAGCGTAATAAACTTTTACTGTATTACCGCAGGTTTTTCTTTTTATTCTTCGTTACTGTCATCTGAAAGGTCAGATACTTCAGTATCGTCAAAATAATCAAATTCGAGATTCAGACCGCATTCAGGACAGTCAATTGAACCTTCTTCAATCATACTTTCATCAAGAATAACTGTTTCACCGCAATTAGGACAGCATACTTCATAAAGCTCGTCGCTGTCGAAATCAAAATCATCGTAATCATCTTCATTGCAGCAATCACAATCATCTGTGTCGTAAAAATCCTCTTCCATTTCTCCCAAATCAGAATCAAGGATATCGCAAAGCTCTGTAAGCTCGTCAACCTGGGTCTGAAGATCGTCAACGCACATTACCATTTCATGCATAACCTCAGTCATCTGCACTAACAGCTTGCCTTCCTTAGTAGAAGTATCAATATCAAGCCCGTCAAGCATTCCCTGCAAATATGACATTTTTTCAGTAAGCTTCATGAGATAGCCCTCCTTTATGTTATTAAATAAAAATTAAGCTCTTTCCATGTATTCGCCTGTTCTTGTATCAATACGAACTCTGTCGCCCTGATTGATGAACAGAGGAACTCTGATTTCCGCACCGGTCTCAACTGTAGCCGGCTTTGTAGCGTTAGTGGCCGTATCGCCCTTTACGCCCGGTTCTGTGTCTGTAATTTCAAGTTCCACAAAAGTAGGAGGCTCAACAGCAAAAACATTACCCTTATATGAGCAGATCTTACAAATCATTTCCTCTTTTACAAACTTAAAATTATCACCTAAAACATCTTCACCGATCGGAACCTGTTCATATGTTTCAGTATCCATAAAATAATAAAGCTGTCCGTCATTATAAGAATACTGCATGTCCTTTCTTTCGATGAAAGCAGTAGGATATTTATCTGTCGGGTTAAACGAACGTTCAACCACAGCGCCTGTGATAACATTCTTAAATTTAGTTCTTACAAAAGCAGCACCCTTACCCGGTTTAACGTGCTGAAATTCGATAACCTGAACAACGTTACCGTCAAGTTCAAATGTAACGCCGTTTCTGAAATCGCCTGCTGAAATCATAAAATACCTCCAAAATTAAAAACTTACTGGAATTTAATAATAAATTTGTTATTATTATACTACAACTTTGACTTTTTTTCAATACCTTTTTATAAAATTATCAATTTTTTAGGGCAATTTGTTAAATTTTGATGTGAATTTTCAGTCACAACAACGAAATCTTCAATTCTAACTCCAAATTCTCCGGGCAGATAAATACCCGGTTCAACAGTGACTACCATATTTTCTTTTAAAATTGTTTCGGATTTTGACGAAGCAGTCGGAAACTCATGTATTTCCATTCCGACTCCGTGACCCAGAGAATGTCCGAAGAAATCTCCATAACCCGATTCATCAATAATATCCCTAGCATAACCGTCCAGCTCACTGCCGGTTATACCGGATTTAACTTTTTTCAGAGCTTCCAGCTGTGCTTTAAGTACTATATCATAAATCTTTCCCATTTTCTCCGAAGACTGTCCCACGCAGACTGTTCTTGTCATATCGCTGTGATAACCGTCATAGACTGCACCGAAATCCATAAGTACAAAATCACCGTTTTTCACCTTATAATTTCCCGGTACCCCATGAGGCATAGACGTATTTGCTCCGGCAAGAGCAATTGTCTCAAAAGACAGTCCCTCAGCTCCGTTTTCAAGCATGCAATTGTCCAGTTTCAGAGCAATTTCACGCTCTGTAACTCCCGGACGAATAAATCCAAGTATTTCATCGAATGCTTTTTCAGCAATTTTCTGTGCTTTGTGAATTTTTTCAATTTCCTCAGTAGATTTAATAGTCCTCATATCATAAATATTATTGCTGAGTTCATCGGATTTTATGAATTCAATATCCGGAAATTTTTTTTCAAGAAAACTCATTCTGCTAAGTGTCATATCCATTGATTCCACTGCAAGAGATTTTGCATTGTGTTTTTTCATAAGACTGTTGATCTGTTCTGTAAGGTTTTCTTGTTCCATTACAGTACAGTTTTTAACAGTATTTCTTGCTTTTTCAATATATCTAAAATCAATGATAAGATAAGCGCACTCTTTGAATATCAGTAACATGCCTGCCGACGATTTCATTCCGGTAAAATACCTTCTGTTAATGTCTGAAGTTATCAGCGCACCGTCGGCGACTTCAGGGAGTACAAGCTGCTTAATTCTATCCATAGTACTTCACCAATGCATCCATTGCCAGAAAATAAGAAGAAAATCCAAAGCCAGAAATACTTCCCTTGCACACAGGAGCAATAACAGAATTTTTTCTGAATTCATCTCTTGCAAAAACATTACTTATATGCACTTCAACAACCGGAATGCTTATTGCAGAAATTGCATCACGAATTGCATAACTGTAATGGGTGTAAGCTCCTGCATTGAGTATAACACCATTAAAATTCATTCTTGCCGAATGAAGCTTATCAATTATTGCTCCCTCATGATTGGACTGAAAAATCTCGCATTTAATATTCATTTCATCAGCCTTATCCATAATCATTTCACAAAGGGATTCATATGTATCGTCACCGTAAATCCCCGGTTCACGTTCTCCGAGAAGATTCAGATTAGGACCGTTTATCACAAGTATTTTTTTCATAAATACCGCCTCTCTTATTTATAGCTTAAATAATTTTCTTTCATTTTCAATGCGTCCTCCGCCTGAGTACCCGAGCTTTCGCATATAAATACGGGTGAAAGATTTTTCTTTGCAATGATTTCCATAAGGGGTTCAAAATCCGGACCATACTCATTATCTTCAAACGTCAGATGCTTTTTTTCTCCGCCTGGATTTGTATACATAATTTTAGAAAAATGACTGTGAAACACTTTAAGTCTGTCAGCTCCCAAAGCATTTTCAACCTCGTCCAGCATTTTTTCATAGTCATCGCCGCATTTTATACCTCCGAATGTTCTGGCATTAAGATGACCGAAATCTATGCAGGGAATAAAAGTATCGTCCAGTCTGCACATTTCGAGTACTTCGGTAAGATTACCCAGCTGATTAGTTTTTCCCATTGTTTCAGGACAAAAATGAATTTTTTCAAATCCCTGTTCAATCGCCTGCTGTCTTGCACGAGTCAAGGTGTCCTTAGCAAGCTCCAACGCTTCCTCACGGGTCATTTTTGAACACGAACCGCTGTGAATGACAATTCTGTCCGCACCTATTCTCATAGCGGCGTCACAGCTTTGCAGTATGTAATTTATACTGTTATCACGCTTTTCCGGTTCAACGGACGAAAGAGATATAAAATACGGTGCATGCAATGACAATCCTATACCATTTTCTTCAGCCTTTGAACGTATTGCCTCTGCTGCCTTATCGCTTACTCTGACTCCCCTTCCGCACTGGTATTCATAACAGTCCAGTCCCATTTCTTTCAGGAACACAGGTGCGTCAGACGATGATTTATATTTTGCAGAAAAACTGTCTGAGTTTCCCGCAGGTCCGAATTTAGCTGACATGCTTATCCTCCATTTTTTATTCAAAATAGCTATTATTTTTAATTACTTTATATTATCTTTGGCAGGAATGGTTTTTCCGCCCACCTCTTAAGTTTAAAAAAGGCAGTTTTTTCATGTTCTATAGGGTAAACAAAAATTCCTCTTACTCTTTTCAGATTCGCACCAAGTATATCGGTAAAAATCTGGTCACCGACCACCGCAAGCTGAGAAAACGGAATATTCATCATTTTCTGCCCACGGTTGAATCCGCTTGAAAGCGGTTTTTTACCCTCACAAATAAAATCAAGTCCCAGCATGTCCGCAAAAGGCTTCACTCTGGGTGGATGATTATTTGAAACTATGACCATTTTAACTCCTCTGCCCTTAATTTCTGCAATCCAGTCAAGAACACCGTCAGCCGGTTGGGGATTGTCATGAGTTGTAAGAGTATTGTCAAGATCCAGCAGCAGTCCTCTTATATTCTGTTTATGAAGAAAATCAGGAGTTATTTCCAGTACGCTTTTAAACGCAAAATCAGCTCTGAACAGCATATTGGTAATCCTTTCCGTTAAAACAGAACTGCCTTAAGCAATTCCGCCATAATATTATACACTATTTTCATGTCGATTTCACAAGAAACTAAAACGTATAAACGAAAAAGCGAGCTTACGCCCGCTTTTTTGTCTTTTAATCATCAGGCAATTACAATTGCCTTTATGCAAATTAATATTTGCGTTTACGAGCTGCCTCAGACTTTTTCTTACGCTTTACTGAAGGCTTTTCGTAGTGTTCTCTCTTACGAACTTCAGCGATAACACCGTCCTTAGCACAGGATCTCTTAAAACGTTTAAGAGCTGTATCTAATGATTCGTTCTTTCCAACGCGAACTTCTGCCACTATTTTCCCTCCCTTTGCCCCAAAGACAGAGGTTTTTCAGATTTTAAAATCTGAATTTTATACTAATCATTTCACATAAAATGCGAATGTCAGTTATCAAACCTTGTTCTTACTGCAACAGCAGAAATATGTTACATTTAATATACATTTTATTTTATCATAAACATTTATATATGTCAAGTTCAGTTTTAAAATTTTGTTACTTTACAACAAAATTAACCAATTTATTTGGTACATATATCTGTTTTATAATACTTTTTCCATCAATTGCTTCATTTACTTTATCATCTTTCAGTGCAGCTGCAAGAATTTCTTCCTTGTCACCGTCAACAGGAACCACAAGCTTTGCCTTGATTTTACCGTTCACCTGCGCTACAATCTCAACCGTGTTTTCAATGCACAGAGACTCATCGTATTTAACCCATTGCTGTTCATTGAGTACTCCGTCAAAATTATTTTCATACATTTCCTCTGTCATATGAGGTGCAAAAGGATTGAGAAGTATCAGCAGTGTTTTCAGTTCTGCACGATTGATTTTACCTGTTGCGGTAATTTCATTCAGCAATGCCATCATAGCTGCAATTGCCGTATTGAATTTCAGGTTTTCTATATCTTCGCTTACCTTTTTTATCGTCTTATGGAATGATGCGATAAGGGATTCTCTGTAATCATCACCGTCAATAATGCAATCCTGCAATGACCATACTCTGTCAAGAAATCTCTTGCAGCCCTTAATGCTTGAAGGACTCCACGGAGCAGTTTTTTCAAAGTCACCGATAAACATCTCATAAAGACGAAGCGTATCAGCTCCGTATTCCTTTACAACATCATCAGGATTGATAACATTTCCTCTGGATTTGGACATTTTCTGTCCGTCCTCACCTAGAATCATGCCATGTGAAGTACGCTTCATGTAAGGCTCTTTAGTTGTTGTGACACCTATATCATAAAGGAACTTATGCCAGAAACGTGAATACAGCAAGTGAAGAGTTGTATGCTCCATGCCGCCGTTATACCAGTCAACCGGCATCCAGTAATCAAGAGCTTCCTTTGAAGCAAGCTCATTTTTATTGTCAGGATCACAGTATCTCAGGAAATACCATGAAGATCCAGCCCACTGAGGCATTGTATCAGTTTCTCTCTTTGCCGGACCGCCGCAGTGCGGGCATGTTGTATTAATAAAGCTGTCAAGTGTTGCCAATGGACTTTCACCGTTATCTGTAGGCATATAGCTGTCAACATCCGGAAGCGTCAAAGGAAGCTCGCTTTCAGGAAGTCCTACATAGCCGCACTTTTCACAGTAAACCACCGGAATCGGCTCGCCCCAGTATCGCTGACGTGAGAATACCCAGTCTCTGAGCTTGTAGTTTACCTTTGAAGTACCCTTGCCGTTTTCTTCAAGCCATTCCTTAATCTTCACCTTTGCGTCCTCAACAGACAGTCCGTCAAGGAAACCGCTGTTTGTCATTGTACCTGTAGCGCAGTCAGTAAACGCCTCTTTTTCCACATCTCCGCCCTTAACCACTTCAATGATCGGCAGACCGAAAACCTTTGCAAAATCATAGTCACGGGTATCATGAGCCGGTACAGCCATAATAGCGCCCGTACCATAAGACATAAGAACATAGTCTGAAATAAATATAGGAATCTCCCTGCCGTTCACAGGATTTATACCCTTAACGCCTTTCAGTTCAACACCTGTTTTATCCTTGTTCATTTCCGTTCTGTCAAAATCAGACTTTTTGGCAGCCATATCCTGATAAGCCTTGATCTCATCCATATTTTCAAGCTTGTCAGCCCATTTTTCTATGTATGGATGCTCCGGTGCAATTACCATATATGTAGCGCCGAAAAGAGTATCCGGTCTTGTAGTATAAACGGTCAGAATATCTCCGGCAGTAGATTCAAAATTAACCTCCGCACCTGTAGAACGTCCGATCCAGTTTGTTTGTGTAGATTTAATTTTATCAAGATAATTTACTTCCGAAAGATCGTCAAGCAGTCTCTGGGCATACTCGGTAATTTTCAACATCCACTGTGATTTAACCTTTCTTATTACCTCTCCGCCGCAGCGTTCGCAGCAGCCGCCCACAACTTCCTCATTAGCAAGTACCACCTTGCATGAAGTACACCAGTTTACTGCCATTTCCTTTTTATAGGCAAGTCCTTTTTTGAACATCTGAAGGAAAATCCACTGAGTCCATTTATAATATTCCGGTGAAGTTGTATTTACCTCTCTTTCCCAGTCAAAGGAAAGTCCGAGCATTTTCAGCTGTTCCTTAAAATGTGCAATATTCTTTTCCGTCACTATGGCAGGGTGAATTTTATTTTTAATAGCGTAATTTTCTGTAGGGAGACCAAAAGCGTCCCAGCCCATGGGGAACAGTACATTATATCCCTCCAGGCGTCTTTTTCTGGAAACTATGTCCATAGCAGTATAAGGACGCGGGTGACCGATATGCAATCCCTGTCCCGATGGATAAGGAAACTCTACCAGAGCATAAAATTTTGGCTTTGAATAGTCAGTACCCGCTCTGAAAGTATTATGTTCATCCCAGTACTTCTGCCATTTTTTTTCAATGGCAGTAAAATTATACTTCTCACTCATTATATCATTCCTCTTTAACAATTAATTTATATCAATTCCAACTTATTTTACTTACTGCCGGAGTTACTTGACCACTTGTTTGTAAAATGTTCTTTAACATTTGGATTTATACAGATTATTACTGCAAATATAATATCAATTACACCCTCAAGAAGATATATCCAATTATCTGTAAAATGACTTATGTTTGCAGGAAGGTGTATAATTACTATAAGCGCCGCAACTGCTGCAACAACATAATTCAAGTACATAAGACCGGTATAGAGTGCAGCCGCTTCAGCAACTGCAATTACTATATCGGATACACCTCCGCCGAGAATCAGATTAATCACTGATTTTAAAATAAAATAAGCGCCGACTATCAATGAAATATTTCGTCCCGTCTGATTGTTTGTATTCATGTAATTCACTCCTCAATTACATATTCCTCAATGTCTATTTTTTCACCGTCAGCCCACAGTCTTTCAAGCTGATAATAATCCCTTGTTTCTTTATAAAAAATGTGAACAACTATATCGCCGTAATCAAGTATTACCCAGTTTGAACCGTTATAGCCTTCCTTTCTGTTTGGCTCAACACCTGCCTGAGACATTTGGTACTCAACTTCCTCTGCCAAAGTTCTTGTCTGAGTCGAACTATTTCCGCTTGCAATAATAAAATAATCTGCAAGTATAGTCAGATCTGAAATTTTTATAGCCTGAATACTTTCCGCTTTCTTTTTATCAAGAGTACTGATTATAGTTTTCAGCATTTCCTTTTGAGTCATATATTATCTCCTTTACGTTTAATTAGTATCCGTAGTTTTCCTCCTGATTATAATCATAATCATCATAGCCGTCATAACTGCTTTCCTCAGAAGATGAAGTTTCCGTAGTTTTCTTTTTGCTCTCTCCCGGGGTAGCTCCGTCTGCAATATCTTGTAAAGTATCCTGATTCTCATCATAAACATCGGTAGTATAATAATCGCTTTCAATAAGCTCTGTAATAGGCAGGGAATCATAGCTTAAATCAGGCTGATACGGTCTGAAATATTCGTTTATAACATCAATAGTTGCATTTTTATGGATAGACCACACTGAATATCCGTTATACTCGGTCGCTTCACCCGGAACCATCTGAACCGTAACATCGTCAAGATTCATATTGCTTCCGAAGTCTGCAAGAATACTCATTTCCTGCAAAGTCAGATCAGTGCCTATATATCCTTTATTATACACTTCTGTAAGGAATTTAGTCAATTCAACTGTTCCCATATTAAGAGCTTTTTCCATACAGGCAGCCATAAATATTCTCTGTGCTTTTACACGTCCGATATCGCCTTCCATGTATCCTTTTCTTGCACGAACAAACAATTCTGCCTGTTCACCGTTAAGCACCTGTTCACCGGCATAAAGAATTTTATCATATGAATAGAATACATCTTCAGGAAGATCTATCGGAATGCCTCCGACCAAATCAACCATATCTACAATATCAGCGCATCCTGTAGTTATATATCTGTCGATTGGAATGCCGAAAGTATCTCTTACGGCATCAACAACTCGCTGGATCGGTATCAGATTTTCATCACCTAACGTATACACACTGTTAATCTTGCCATTTTCACTGTACGTATAATCCGGTACAAAACTGTCTCTTGGTATTTGAAGAATATTTATCTTATCATTGATAATATCAAAATGGAACAGCATCATAACATCCGAATTTGAACGGTCCTCATCAAATCCCAGAAGCAGAACCGTAAACTGTCCTTCAATTATCTGATCGTTCGTAAAATCACGCTTATCGTCAACTGATTCCGCACCGCTGTTTAATTCATAACTGTTCGGATCGGCGGATAAAAGCCCTTCTGTACCTGCCATAGGCTGAAGTTCCTTTATCCATCTTATTATAGAGATATGCTCTGTATATGTAAGACCGTCCTTTGTTCTTTCAACAGGAATTATCGGAATATTAAGAACCATGACAGCAATTATTATTACAGCAGCAATAATCGATACTGCAATTATGATCTTTTCCTTAAGGGAAGATTTTTTCTTTTTCATCTTAGGTTTTTTATTAACCGTATCGGACATGCGGTTTTTACTTGTATTCTTATTATTTTTTGCCATCATTTTTCTCCTTATTCTTCTTGTGCACTGAATAGATATATGAATATTGATTATATAAATTAACAGTACAATCAGGAATATAACCCTGCTTTTTTAAAACGCTTTCTATTGAATAACTGACTGCTTCATACATAGCCCTCTCAAAATCCGAATATGCAAGCTTACGCATCTTATCAACATCTTTATAGTCCCTGTCATCGGAAATAAGATCAGCCATATAAATAATTTCCTCAAGCTTTGACATACCTGATCTTCCTATTGTATGATACCTTACAGCATTCAATATATCACTGTCATTAATCCCTAATTCAGATTTAATAAAATAAGCTCCTGCCGGACCATGCCACAAAGCTTTTGTTGATAATTCTGCTCCGGAAATATTCATATTACTTTTAAGCATCAGCTCTTCTTGCTCTGCCGTCGGACTTTCCTTGCAAACATCATGAAGAAGTCCTGCAAGATAAGCTTTGTCGGGATCTTCCCCATACATTCCCGCAAGCTTATAAGCTTCGTCTGCCACATTCAGCGAATGAATAAAGCGTTTTTTGGAAAGTCTTTTTTTAAGAAAAGATTTTAATTCTTCCAAAGAATACATAATTATATTCCTCCGGTTTAAAAAATACCAATTTAATATTTAATACTAAATCCTGCTGTTATGAATACAGATTTTTCAGCATAATATATTTTACTACTTTTCCGTTTAAATAGCAAGATATATCTTCATTATTTTTTATCATTTTTCGTATTTTTGTGGAGGATATTGTAACGGCACTGGCATTTACAACAATTGTCTTGCCAAACAAGCTCAACTTTTCAGACATTTTATACAATTGGTTTAAATCTGTACCACAACGTGAAATTGCTGCTAAAGTTACTTTCCCAAGTATTTCACGATATTCATACCATTGATCAAAAGTCAAAAGCATATCGCTTCCGACCATCAAAACCAATTCATCATACGGATAAAGCTGTTTGAAATGTCTTACTGTATATACAGTATAACTCTTCCCCTGTCTGCGTATCTCGTAATCACTTATTTCAAAGTCATCATATTCCTCAAGTGCCAGACGGCACATTTCAAGTCTTTCTTCAGCCGATACATACTCATTACTGGATTTATGAGGAGCAGTTCCCGACGGAATAAATATTACCTTATCAAGCTTCAATTCATTTCTGACGCTTACTGCAAGATTTATATGTCCGTTATGAATCGGATTAAAGCTTCCTCCGAAAAGTCCGATTTTCGCCATTTTACAGTTTAATTTCTATAACCGGCTCTTTGTGATTTCTCTTAAAAAGAACAAATCTGCTGCCGATCACCTGAACAACATCCGCACCTGTTTTTGATGCGATTTCTTCTGCCGCTTCTCTGGCAGTATACATACTGTTATCAAGTACACGAAGCTTTATAAGTTCTCTTTTTCTCAGTGCATCGTCCACCTGTGAAATCAAGGTTTCGGAAATACCACCCTTACCGATCTGAAATATTGTTTCATAATTGCTTGCGATCCCACGCAGCATTGCTCTCTGTTTACTGTTTAGCATTTATTTTTCCTTTCATCATTTTAAAATACTACAAAGCTTTCTCAAAGCGTCTGCCCTATGACTGATTTTATTTTTTTCTTCTGCTGAAATTTCCGCAAATGATTTTTCACCGTACATAAAAAGCGGATCGTACCCAAAACCGTTTTCGCCTATAGGTTCATACCCTATCTTACCTCTGCATTCTCCTCTTACATACTGCTCTGTGCCAACCTCGTCAATATAGCAGATCTCGCAGACAAATGCCGCTCCTCTTTTTTCCTCAGGAATACCAGAAAGCTCTGATAGTAACTTGTTGTTTCTGTCTTCATCTGTAGCGTTTTCTCCGGCATATCTGTGAGAATACACTCCCGGAGCACCGTTTAAATAATCCACTTCCAGACCGCTATCGTCGGCAATAACTGCTGTATGACTTATCTCATAAATTGCTCTTGCTTTTATTCCTGCATTTTCTTTAAAAGTCTTTCCGTTTTCTTCAATATCAATATCAATTCCCGAATCTTTCATGGAAATAATTTCATATCCCAAGGGACTCAGTATTTCTTGAATTTCCCTGATCTTTCCCTTATTATTGCTTGCAAGAATTATTTTTTTATTGCTCATTTTCATTTTCCTCTTCTGTCTGTACCGTCTGTGAAGTACCTTCAAATAATGCCCTAACAAAATCTCTGCTGTTAAAAGGCTGAAGATCGTCAATCTTTTCTCCGACTCCGATCAATTTAACAGGTATACCCAATTCATTTTTAATAGAAATTACAATACCGCCCTTTGCTGTACCGTCAAGCTTGGTAAGTACGATACCTGAAATAGGTGCAACCTCTTTAAACAGTCTTGCCTGATTAACAGCGTTCTGACCGGTCGTAGCGTCCAGCACCAGAAGAACTTCCTTTGAACTGTCCGGAGCTTCCCTTTCAATAATTCTGTTCATTTTGGCAAGTTCATCCATAAGATTTTTCTTATTGTGAAGTCTGCCTGCGGTATCACATATGAGTACATCACAGTTTCTTGCCTTAGCGGCAGCAATAGCGTCAAAGACAACAGACGCCGGATCAGAACCCTCCGCATGCTTTACAATATCTGCACCGGCACGATCAGTCCATACCTGAAGCTGATCAATAGCTGCGGCACGGAAGGTATCGGCAGCGGCAACAACGACCTTTTTACCGTCATTTATAAACTGATGACACATCTTACCGATCGTAGTAGTCTTTCCTGCACCGTTTACGCCTATAACCATTATAACAGACGGTTTTGATGACAAATCAAGTTCAATATCGTCTCCCATCATTTCAGCAACAATTTCCTGAATAAGTTCCATTATAACAGAAGGATCTGTAATTCCTCTTTCCTTGATTCTTTTTCTGAGCTCTTCACATATCTGAACAGAAGTTTCGACACCCATATCACTCATTATCATTGTTTCTTCCAGCTGTTCAAATAATTCCTCATCAATTTTGGTAAAGGAATTTACAACCTTCTGCATCTTCTTTACCATTGATTCCTTGGTTTTTTTAAGACCGTCTTTAATCTTACTGAAAAATCCCATAATCTAAATCCTCCCGACTATTGAGCTGTATTTTCAATATCAACCTGTTCCATTTTCAGAAGCTTTGAAATACCGTCTTCCTGCATTGTAACGCCGTAAAGAACATTAGCTTCCTCCATGGCGCTTCGCCTGTGAGTTACCAGTACAAATTGAGTTTTATCTGTAAACTTTTTCAGATACTGTGCGTATTTCTTAACATTGACTTCGTCAAGTGCGGCGTCAATTTCATCAAGAATACAAAAAGGCGCAGGCTTAAGTTTAAGTATAGCAAAATAAATACATATTGCAACGAATGACTGCTCTCCCCCGGACAGTGAAATAAGATTTTTTATCACCTTTCCCGGCGGCGCTACTCTGATTTCGATCCCCGATTCCAGAACATTTTCAGGATCGGTAAGTACAAGCTCTGCCTTTCCGCCTCCGAACAACTCCGTAAAAATAGACTTGAAGTTATTATTTATAATCACAAAGCTTTCCGCAAATATACGGCACATATCTCCAGTCAAATCTTCAATGAGCTTTTCAAGATCCCGCTTTGAGGTTCTGACATCTGTAAGCTGTTCGGACAAAAACTTAAATCTTTCAGAAACTTCCTTGTATTCTTCAATAGCACCTACGTTTACATTTCCAAGAGCACGTATTTTCATTTTGATTTCATTAAGCTCTTTCTGAGCCGCCATACGGTCATTAATTTTTTCAGCCGCATTTTCCGCTTCAGAACGAGTCATCTCATACACCTCGTAAAGCTGATTGATTATACTGTCATAATCACGCTGCGCAGATATTTTACGTTCATCAATTTTAGAAATCTCACCGGAATACTTTTCTTTAGCGTCATTAAGTGCCTTCATTCCGTTTCTTAAATTTGTAACATACATATCCTGTTCACGATGAATATTCTGCCACTTTTTTATATCAGCATTACAAGTTTCGATAGTAGTTTTAACATTTTCCAGCTGCTGTTTGCGTTCTTCAATAAGCTCATTTTTTTCTTTGATAACCCGTTCCAAGCTTTTTTCTTCTTCAGACAGTCTACCCAGATTTTCAGCCGTATCAGTCATACCGGATTTCAAGGTCTCAAGCTCTCTCTGTGAAGATTCATGATCCTTAGCAAGCTCAGCTGATTTTATTTTCAGTTCTGACATTTCAGAAGAAAGAGACTCTCTGCGGTTTCTCACAGATTCTTTTCTGCCCTGTTCCTTAACAAGATTTTCCTCTGCAATACGGATACGGTCTCTTATTTCTTCAAATTTCTCCTGTGCATTCTTAGCGTTTTCCAAAGCATTTTTCTTTTTCTCCTGCAAACTGTTAAATCGACTTTCAAAATCCTCAGCCTGAGAAACAGTTTGTTTTTCCAATGCGCATACACGGGCAAGCTCAGAATCAAATCTGATTTTATCCTGAGTCAGTACAGCCATCTCTTCCTTTATATCTTCAGACTGTCTTGCCAGCTTTGCAGTTTCATAGGAAAGCTTCTGAGTTTTCAATGCTGCTTCCAAACGCTTTACATTCAAACTTTCTATATCCTTTTCAATACTGTCAAGCTCGTTTTTACGTGAAAACACACCGGCTGAATGCACGGCAGAACCGCCCGTAAACGAACCTCCGGCATTGACGACCTGACCGTCCAGAGTTACTATTCTGAATTTATAGCCGAATTTTTTAGCGATCATTGCCGCACTGTCAATATCGTCTGCCACTGCGGTACGTCCCAGCAGAGAATTGACAATTCCTCTGTACTGCTCGTCAAACACTACCAGTTCGTTTGCCATTGAAATAAAGCCGTTCTCAGAATAAAGACGCTGTTCATTGAGAACATTTCCTCTAACCGAAGTCATAGGCAAAAATGTCGCACGTCCCATTCTCTGTTCCTTAAGCATTCTTATACAGCGTTTTGCAGCAGTATCGTCCTCAACGATTATATTCTGCATAGCTCCGCCCAAAGCAGTTTCAATAGCGGTCGCATATTCCTGCTTTACATTAATAAGCTGAGCTACCGTTCCTCTGATTCCGCTTATTCTTCCTCCGGAGGATGCTTTTATTATCTCCCTGACGCTTTTGGCAAACCCCTCCATATTATTTTCAAGGTCGATCAGAAGTTTTTTTCTCTGTTCTTTTGATCTTATATCAAAAAGTATGTTTTCACTTTCTTTTTTGTAATCGGAAAGCTTTTTCTGCTTGTCATTATAAAGCTTTGTCAGTCCGGCAAATTTGTTTCTCAACTCCTCAGACTTTTCTTTCAAAACTCTTATGCCATCGGAAATTTCTTCTTTTTCTTTTCCGTATTGCTCCGCCAGTTCGCTCAATTGTTTTCTTTGATTTTCCAGCATTTCCAGCTGTTCGTCAGCGTCCTGTGCCGATGAATCAGAATTGCCAATTTCCGAACGAAATTCACTGAGCTTTATATACAGATTATTTATTTCATTACCGGTCATATCAGAGCTTTTACCGATACTGTCCGCTTCACGCTGAGCTTCTTCAAAACTTTTCTTAACTTGTTCAAGCTGCGTTTCAATACTTTCAGACTGTTTTTTTATTTCTTCTATCTGTGTTATTTTTTCTTCAATTTGTTTACTAATTTTTTCCTTATAAGCAGACTGATTCTTCTGCTGTTCCCTCACAGAAGCCAAAGAGCCTTCACTATGGGCAATATCATTTTCACATACTGCTATATCAGATTTATACTCCGATGAAAACTGTTCGGTCTGAAGAATTTTTTCTCTCAGATCTTCAATGTTTACGGTACTCTCCTGAATTTTTCTGTAACCGTCCTGAATTTTGAGTTCTTCACGCTCAATGTCATTCTGTATATTTTCATATTCTGTTTTATTGATAAGCAGTGCGTTTTCAAGCTCGTCAAGCTTTGATCTAAGTTCCTCCAGACGATTGACCCAAACGGAAATTTCCAGCGTCTTTTTCTGCTGGGCAAGCACAACAAACTTTTCTGCCTTTTCAGACTGAATTTTAAGAGGCCCTACACGTCCTTCAAGTTCTGCTACTATATCGTTAAGCCTTAACAGATTATCCTGTGCAGCGGCAAGCTTTCTTTCCGCTTCGACTTTTTTATATCTGAATTTAGAAATACCTGCCGCTTCTTCAAATATATCACGCCGTTCATTGCTCTTTGCACTGACAATCTCGGCAATTCTTCCCTGCCCGATGATCGAATAACCGTCACGCCCCAGACCGGTATCCATGAACAACTCGTTTATATCCTTAAGACGTACGTTTTTGCCGTTTATTTTATATTCGCTTTCACCGCTTCTGTAAAGCTTTCTTGTAACGCTTACTTCGTCATCATCACTGTTAAGCTCTCTATCGGAATTATCTATATTCAGCGTTACCATAGCAAAACCTACGGGTTTTCTTGCAACAGTACCGGAAAAAATAACATCTTCCATTTTGTTGCCGCGAAGAGTTTTAGTGGATTGTTCACCCAGAACCCATCTTACAGAATCGCCGATATTACTTTTTCCGCTGCCGTTGGGTCCTACAACCGCTGTAAGACCCTTGTCAAAGGTAAGCCTTATTTTATCCGGAAAAGACTTAAAGCCCTGTAATTCCAATGATTTTAAATACATATATTATCCTCTGATTTCACACTGATATTTCGGGATTTCTTCATCTCCCACTACTTTTATATCTACATTATTTTGTTTTCTAAAAAATTCAGTATTTGATTTTTTATGCCCCAGCGCTTTGCTTATACATGACGGATTCACTGCAAAGGTCACTTGACTGAATCGGCATTTCATTACTTTTACTATACTGTTATTATAACCTTCAGCAATGATTTTTTCCATTTTTCTCCGATAAATCCTGCTCTCACTAAGTTCTTTAAACGCCGGATGATAAAATCCTGAAATCATATCGCCCTCTACCCCGTCAGACGCATGAAGTCCGCACTTTATAACATCAATACCCTGCATATGAAATTCCTCAAGCATATTACTGCAAAGCTCAACAATCGTATCAAAAGACATTAATTTATACTTTCCGCTTTCATAAAGTTCTGCAAGCTTAGTTCCCTTCAGTACAACGACCGGATAAATTCTGACTGTATCGGGACATATTTCAATAATACTTTCCATAGTTTTAAGTTCGTCATTAACACTGCTTTTATAAAGACCAACCATCATCTGAAGTCCCAGTTCAAAGCCGTATTCACGAATAAGAACCGACGCTCTATAAACGTCCTCAGCCGTGTGACCTCTTTCATTTGCCTTAAGAACATGATTTGCCATACTCTGAGCACCAAGTTCTATTGATGTCACACCGTATGATTTTAAAATATCAAGAATTTCCCTATCTATAAAATCAGGACGTGTGGAGATTCTTATTCCCTTAAAACCGTTTTCACCCAAATAGCATTTTGCAGCGTCAAGTAGAGAAACCATATAATCTCTGTCAATTGCAGTAAAACTGCCGCCGAAAAAAGCAATCTCACTGTTTTCCTTATCCTTTACCTCTGTTACAGCCTGACGGCATATCCGATGTACATCATCTGCTTTCGGAGCATATGACTGACCGCTTATTGTTTTTTGATTACAGAAGCTGCACTGATGAGGACAGCCTGCATGGGGTACAAAAATAGAAATATTACAATGACTCATAACCCATAAGCTCCAGAGCTTCCTTTGCAGCCATCTGCTCAGCTTCCTTTTTGCTTCTTCCAATGCCCGTTCCTATAACATTTGAATTAAGGCGTACCTGAACTTTAAACGCCTTATTATGATCCGGTCCGGACTGCCCTACAAGCTTATACTCAACTTTTTCCTCAGGATTTTTCTGAATAATTTCCTGCAAAATCGTTTTATGATCACTGAAAGATACTGGTTTTCGGTCATCAATATCCTTAGGAATAAACTTTAAAATATGTCTTTTTGCCGCTTCAAGACCTCCGTCAAGAAAAACCGCCGCTATTACCGCTTCAAAAGCGTCCGCAAGAATAGAAACTCTTTCACGTCCGCCGGTATTTTCCTCGCCTTTTCCCAGAAGAATATGCTCTCCTAGATCTATCTGCTTAGCAAATTCATAAAGTGATTTTTCACATACCAGCGACGCTCTTATTTTTGTAAGCTCTCCTTCCGGAAGATGCGTAAAATGTTCAAACAAATACTGTGAAACAACAATTGATAAAACGCTGTCCCCCAAAAATTCAAGACGTTCATTGCTATTTCTTCCTTTTCTTTTTTCATTTGCATAAGAAGAATGAGATAAAGCTTCTATAAGCAATTCCTTATCATTAAAATAATATCTGATTTTTCCTTGAAATTCTTCCAAATTTTTGTCTAAATTTTCCATATCATTTTTCCTCTGTTTACTTTTTTATGGATTTAACGATGGTTTCCGTAACACCGCCGTCAACACAATTTTTAGCCTGTCTGACAGCATTATAAAAAGCCTTGGCGTCAGAGCTTCCGTGAGCCTTTATAACAGGTTTTGATATTCCCATTAAAACTGCTCCGCCCTCTTCGGTGTAATCCATACGTTTTTTGAATTTTTTTATTTTACCCATAACCATAAGAGCAGAAAGCTTTGACAAAATTCCTCCGGAAAAAATACTTTTCAGCTCTCCGGAAAAAAACGAACCCATTCCCTCATATAACTTCAGCGCTACATTACCAGTAAAACCGTCGGATACTGCAACGTCAAAATCACCCTTTGGCAGATCTCTGGCTTCAAGGTTTCCGCAGAAATTAACAGGAGCATTTTCAAGAAGCTTGTATGCTTCAATCTCCAGTTCACGTCCCTTAGTATCTTCTGCACCCACATTTATAAGACCTACCTTGGGTTTTTTTATACCTTTTACCTTTTCCATATATGCAGACGCCATTAAAGCAAATTGCACCAGCATTTCGGGTCGGCAGTCAATATTCGCTCCTCCGTCCACCAGCATAACATGTCCCCTTGCCGTAGGCAGAATAGGCGCAAGCACAGCTCTTTTTATACCTTTGATTCTTTTGGCTATAAATGTAGAACCGACTACCAGCGCTCCGGTACTTCCTGCACACACAAATGCATCTCCCTTGTCCTCGCTTAACAATTTCAGCCCTACAGCCATTGAGCAATCATTACGGCTTTTTAAAATCTCAGACGGTTCCTCATGAATATCAATTACTGAATCCGAATGCTCTATTATCATGCCGCTTATATCAATTCCATTATCCGCAGCAGTCTTGGCAATTATATTTTTGTTTCCTGTAAGCGTTATATCAATTCCAAGATTTTCCTGTGCCATACGGCAGCCCTTAATTACTTCCAGAGGAGCATTATCTCCCCCGAAAGCGTCTACAATTATATTCATATACGTCAACCTTTTTTATTTACTGTACGTTCCAGAGCGTCTATCGCACGGTCCGCATAAGCTTTATATTTTAATTTTTTATCCTTTATTCTTTCCGGAAGATCAGGCAAAATACCCATATTACAGCCCATCGGCTGAAAGTCACCGCTGCACCCTCCGCTGATATATGCAGTCAATGCGCCGATCATAGTTTCAGGAGGAAGTATCAGCGGCTGTTCGCTGTTTAAATACCTTGCCATATTGATCCCCGCCATTATTCCGCTTGCCGCAGATTCAATATATCCTTCAACACCGGTAATTTGTCCGGCAAAAAATATATCCGGGTCACTTTTCAGGCTGTATGATGGTTTCAACAGTCTTGGACTGTCAATAAACGAATTACGATGCATAACCCCATATCTTACAAACTCAGCATTCTCCAGACCTGTGATCATTGAAAACACTCTCTTCTGCTCACCGAATTTCAGGTTTGTCTGAAATCCTACAAGATTATACATAGTCCCTTCTGCATTTTCTTTTCTCAGCTGAACCACGGCATAAGGGCGCTTTCCTGTACGCTTGTCGATCAGTCCCACTGGCTTTAACGGACCGAAACGCATGGTATCCTCGCCTCTTTTGGCAAGTACCTCCACAGGCATACAGCCCTCATACACCTTGAAATCTCTTTTGTCAAATTCTTTTAAAGGTGCAGATTCAGCAGAAATCAACGCATTATAAAAAGCAAGATATTCTTCCTTGTTCATGGGACAATTTATATAGTCTGCGTCCCCTCTGTCATAGCGTGATGCAAAGAATACCTTTTCCATATCAAGACTTTCAAACGTCACGATAGGAGCGGCTGCATCAAAGAAGCTAAGATAATTGCCGCATTTTTCACGTATGCTTTCTGCAAGCTCTCCGGAAGTAAGCGGACCGGTAGCTATAATAACTGGTCCGTCCGGAATTTCGGTTACTTCCTCATCAATTATTTCTATAAGCGGATTCTGTTTTATCTTTTCAGTAACTGCATCAGAGAATTTCTCTCTGTCAACTGCCAGCGCCCCTCCTGCCTCAACGGCATTTTCCTTTGCGCATGGTACGATCAGCGAACCCAGAATTTCCATTTCTTCTTTGAGAAGTCCGGCAGCCGAATCGTGTCTGGACGCTTTCAGGGAATTGGAACATACAAGTTCTGCCAGACCGGAATAATGGTGCGCAGGCGTATATTTATGAGGTTTCATTTCATATATACAGGACTTTATTCCTGCACTTGCCAGCTGCCATGCCGCTTCACAACCGGCAAGTCCTCCGCCGATAATTTTAACTGTCATCAAAGATTCCTTTCGTAACCGCAGTCAGGCTTTTCACATAAAAGCTTTCCGGATTTTCCGCCTTTTTTGAAAAGTGTGCTTCCGCACTTCGGACACTTATCTTCAACCGGAGCGTTCCATGTCATAAAATTACAGTCCGGATATCCGTCGCAGCCATAAAAATTTCTTCCTTTTTTAGACTTTTTAAGAACAATCTTACTGCCGCATAGAGGACATGTACCCTTTGTTGCCTGAACGATTTTTTTAGTATTTTTACATTCAGGAAATCCAGGACATGCAAGAAACTTACCGAAACGTCCAATTTTAATTACCATTTTTCTTCCGCAGAGGTCGCATTCAACGTCTGTTTCCTCGTCAGGTACCTTAACTCTTTTGCCCTCCATAGCTTTTTCAGCCTTTGTAAGCACCTTGTCAAAGTCCTTATAAAATACGTCCAGAGTATCTACCCAGTTGGTTTCTCCTCTTTCGACTCCGTCAAGATCGCTTTCCATTTTGGCTGTAAATTTAGCGTCCACAATATGCTTAAAATGATCCTTCATAAGATCAGTCGTAACTTCACCTAATGCCGTAGGTCTAAGCTGCTTACCGTCACGTTCAACATACATACGTGAAATAATTGTTGATATAGTAGGAGCATAGGTACTAGGTCTGCCTATACCATTTTCTTCCATAGTTTTAATTAAAGAAGCCTCGGTAAATCTTGAGGGAGGCTGAGTAAAATGCTGATTTCCCAGAATTTCTTTCAATTTCAAGATATCTTCCTTATTTATCGGGGGCAGCATTTTATTGTTTTCTTCTTCACTGTCCTTCCTTTCTTCATACAGCTTTGTAAAACCGTCAAATTTAACGGAATAACCGGACGCTTTAAAGGTACAGCCTTCTGCGTCAATTGTTACCGACACTGTATCAAGAAGAGCGTTTGCCATTTGGCTTGCAATAAATCTTTCCCAGATAAGCTTATATATCTTAAATTGGTCGGTAGTAAGACTTGCCTTGACTCTGTCCGGCGTAAGCTCCGGCAGAGACGGACGTATAGCTTCATGTGCGTCCTGAGCATTTTTCTTTGATTTAAATACCCTTGGAGACGGTGGTAGATATTCCTTGCCGTAAATTTCTTCTATGCATTTAGCGGCTGCATCTCTTGCTTCATCGGAGATTCTTAAGCTGTCCGTTCTCATATAGGTTATAAGACCCACAGCACCCATTCCCTCAATTTCAACACCTTCATACAGCTCCTGAGCAGCTTTCATAGTTCTCTTAGCCTGAAATCCCATTCGCTTAGACGCTTCCTGCTGTAAAGTAGAAGTAATAAACGGCGGCGCAGGCTGTTTTCTTGTAACTCTCTTTTTAACATCAGTAACAGTATATACTGCGTTTTCCAGTCTTTTTAAAACCTCGTCAGTCTCTTCCTTATTTGACAATTCAGCCTTTTTACCGTCAATTGCAGAAAGCTTTGCGGCAAAAACCTTACGGCTGGACGGCGCTGTAAATTTAGCGTCAATACTCCAGTATTCCTGAGGAACAAATTCCTTTACTTCCTTTTCCCTGTCTACTATAAGACGTACCGCTACCGACTGAACACGTCCGGCAGAAAGTCCTCTCTTAACCTTTTTCCACAAAAACGGACTAAGCTTATATCCCACTATTCTGTCAAGAATACGTCTTGCCTGCTGTGCGTTAACAAGGTCAAGGTCTATTTTATGAGGATTGCTCATTCCTGCCTTTACACCGGATTTTGTAATCTCATTAAATTCCACTCTGTTATTATCGTTAATATCCAGACCCAGCATATTTGATATATGCCATGAAATAGCCTCTCCTTCTCGGTCCGGGTCAGTTGCAAGGTAAACATGTTCGCTTTTTTTAGCGTACTTTTTCAATTCCTTAATAACGTCCTCTTTGCCCTTCATGTCCACATACTGGGGTTCAAAATTATTTTCAAAGTCTATACCCATTTTGGATTTAGGCAAATCCCGTACATGTCCCATTGAAGCAACAACTTCATAATTTCCGCCAAGATATTTTTTTATTGTCTTTGCCTTGGCAGGAGACTCAACTATTACTAAATCTGACATATCTATATAATATTTTTCCGTAAATTACGAAAAAAATCTCCTTTCTTAAAAATTCTCACTGAAAGCTTTCAGCAAAGCCTGTACTTATTGTCAGGTCTGAGCTCTGCAGCTCCCATAATTTCAAGCTCGGTAAGTATCGCAAGAACCTGAAACGAATCAATATCTGTTGCCAGTGCGATCTCATCAGAATGCAGATCACCATCTTTAAGACATGCCGCCACAAGACGCTGTTCATCTGTCATATCATCCAGCAGATGTTCATATGCCATTTGCGTTCCCTGCTTCGTAATTTCCTGTTCTTCCTGAGGTTTTATCCTACTGCTTTGATTTTTTCTTTTAACAGTTCTGCTGTCCCGATACGGTATATCATTTTCTCCGTAAAGCTCCGGCCATTTCATAGAAATATCATTATTTCTGAAGTAATCTGACGTATAGTACTCATAAAGTATATCAAGATGACTGAAAACCGGCACAGCACCGTCACGAAGATATTTTATCACTCCTGAGTACCTTTTGTCAAATATATCTCCGGGAGGAATACAGAAAACAGTTCTTCCCTGCTCCGCCGCATGGGCTGCAGTTATCAAAGAACCGCTTTTTTCATCTGCCTCTGTAACTAGAGTTCCGAAACACATGCCGGAAATAATTCTGTTTCTTACATGAAAACACCATCTGTCCGGACGCGTACCCGGAAGATATTCCGTTATGACAACACCGTTTACAGCTATCATTTTCTTTGCCTTTTCATTTTCCTTAGGATAATTCACATCAAGACCGCATGCAAGTACAGCAGCAGTGCAGCCATTTTGTTTAAGAACACCCTTATGAGCCGCAGAATCAAGTCCCAGCGCAAAGCCGCTTACGACTGCTATTTCTCTTTTAGCCAGTTCACCGCAGATTTTTTCTGTTATTTCTGCACTGTAAACTGAAGGCTTTCTTGTTCCTACGCACGCTACGGCCGGACGGCTTATAAAATTTTCCATATTACCCATACAAAACAGTACGGCAGGAGGATTATAAATATTCCTGAGCAGAGGAGGATAATTTTCATCTTCAAAGGTTATTATTCTGTATCCTTTATCCTCACAGTATTTAATTATACTGTCGCACTGTTCTATATGAGTAGTAACGGCAGATTTCTTTTCCTTGGCATTCATAGACGCATGATTTCCTTCGTGAACAGCGTCATACGCTTTTTTAACGTCCTGAAAGGGAATAACCATTTCCCATATACGCTCATTTCCGGGTCTGAACGCCATAACAAACCAAAGCCAGTATCTTGCATTACTCAAATTTCATCAGCTCCCACATTATTATTCCCGTAGCCATTGCCGCATTAAGTGAATCAATATTTCCGTTCATTTTTATTGTTATTCTCTGCGTACATTTTAAAATTATTTCTTCAGGCAGTCCGTTCCCCTCATTGCCTATGACAATACCTCCTCCGTTTCTGAAGTCAACTGTTTTAATGTCAACGGCATCTCTGTCCACAACAGCGGCATATGTATTAATTTCAGCACTGTCCATAGCAGCAAAAACATCGTCGGCAGGTATATCCCTGTACACAGGAATTCTGAAAATAGAACCCATTGTTGAACGTACAACCTTAGGATTATATATGTCACAGCTTTCTGTAAAGATCACGCCGTCCAGTCCCAAAGCGTCAGCAGTTCTTATTATCATACCCGCATTTCCCGGATCCTGAAGCTGATAAAGCACCGCATAACGTCCGCGCTTCTTCAGGCTGCTGAGCTTATCGGTTTTATCAATAAAAGCGCATTCTGCAAAAATACCCTGAGTTTTTCCTGTATCTGCAATTTTTACTCCCAGTTCATCGGATATTGCTATTAAATCAATATCCCGAAGCTTAATACTTTCCAACTTATCGGCATATTTTTTTAAAGCCGATTCAGTGACAAATATTTTTTTAACAGGAGCATTATTTTTAAGTGCGTCAAAAACAAGACGGCTTCCCTCAAGAGCAAAAAGCCTGTTATGAAAACGTTCCTTTTTTGAGGTCATTAGCTTTCTGAAACGTTTAACAGACGGATTATCTTTAGACGTAACGGTATCTGATAAAAATCCGGAAATATTCATAAAAATCTCCATTCTGGCAGATCGATTAAAAAGTCACAAAATTTAAACGAAAACACGCTCCGATATAAAAAGAGCGTGTTTTTTTAATAAATTAAAGAGCGGCTTTAGCCTTTTCAACAATAGCTGTAAAGCCTGCCGGATCGCTGATTGCGATTTCAGAAAGCATCTTTCTGTTGAGTGTGATTCCAGCTTTCTTTACGCCGTTCATGAACTGTGAATAGTTGATTCCATTCATTTTGCATGCGGCGCTGATTCTTGTTATCCAAAGCTGTCTGAAATCTCTTTTCTTCTTCTTGCGTCCTGCATATGCATAGTTGCCGGACTTCATAACAGCCTGTTTAGCCATCTTGAAATGCTTGCTCTTAGCGCCCCAGTAGCCCTTTGCAAGCTTTAGAGTTTTATTTCTTCTCTTGCGAGTCATCATCGCACCCTTAACACGTGCCATAGTTTATACCTCCGTTTAACTTCTGCCGATATTACATATAAGGAATTAATTTCTTTACTGTTGGAGCATTTGTTTCGCTTGCAACACCTGCGCAGCGAGCAATTCTCTTTCTCTTTGTATCCTTCTGTGTAAGTCTATGTCTTTTGTTTGTGTGCTGATATTTAACCTTACCGTTTTTAGTCAGCTTAAAACGTTTTTTAGCACCTGAATGTGTTTTAACCTTAACCTTTGCCATAACCTGTTCCTCCTTTATTTACTGGATGCTTTCGGCGACATGAACATAACAATACTGCGGCCTTCCATTTTGGCAGGCTTATCAACAACACCGACCTCTGCACAGGCTCCCTTGAATTTTTCAAGCAGTTCCTCGCCCAGCTGCGGATGCGCAATAGCACGCTTACGAAATCTGACGGAAACCTTTATTTTATCTCCGTTTTTCAGGAATTTCTGAGCCTGATTGACCTTTGTGTTAAAGTCGTGAGTATCAATCGCAGAAAACATTCTGATTTCTTTAATTTCAACAACCTTCTGATTCTTTCTTGCTTCCTTTTCTTTCTTTGCCTGTTCAAAGCAATACTTGCCATAGTCAAGTATACGGCATACAGGCGGCTTAGCCTGCGGAGCAATCTTTACCAGGTCAAGATCCTTTTCATAAGCCATTTTCTGAGCTTCTCTGGCAGAAATAACGCCGATTTTTGTTCCGTCAACGTCAATCAGAAGAACTTCCTTGTCTCTGATTTCTTCGTTGATCTGCAGTTCCTGTTTGCTAATAGTCAGCACCTCCAAGCATTAATCATGGCGCAAATAAAATTTAATCGCCAAAACAAAAATGAGTGCAGATAAAATCAGCACTCATGAAAAATCAAGCGGTATTAACCCGTATAATTTCACTATTAACCATTCCGAATGTTTCATCTCATGGTGAGAACTGATATTCTGCTTTATTTTACTAATTAATTATATACCTGTTTCATAAATTTGTCAAGTGTTTTTTTATATTTTTTTATTTAGACAACTTTTCTCTAAGTCCTCTGAACAATTCAACACACTTAAATCTCACTTCGTATTTATCCGGATTTTTCATTATATCCAGTTCTTCGGCTTCAAAATAATCTTCAGCCGCTTGTTCATCGCTTTCAACCTTTTCCGCCGCCGGAATGCACAGAGGCGGATACATTACACACCACCAATTATGTCCTTCCGCTTCTCCTATTGTAACCCTCAATGCGTCATATTTTCCGGCAGGCATTGTTATATCTCCGTATTCACGGGCGTCAAATTCCATATTTACCAGCTGAGTTTGGACAGTATAATTATAACCGTTTGCGTGTATAACGTCAAGTACGATATCATTTATTTCATCAAGTTTTTCGTTTGCTCTTATTTTCATTTCCTCGAGATTTTCGCATCCGCCGAAAATCTCATCTGAATTTTCTAAAAGCTTGTCCCTTACTTTCAGCTTAAGATTCTGATCATATTCAGTATCGGAATTTGCAAGTATATGCATTCTGAGAACCTCATGCTCAATTTTGTCAAGCTTTTTTTCAAATCCTGCAAAATTGGAAAAAATAATACTGCCTATAAGCCCTGTAAGTAAAATTATGTCTGTTTTTTTCATGTCAGTCACCTCATTGAAGAGGTTTGACATGAAAAACAAATTTTATTCACTCACTGTAAAATTATTGCTCATATTCATATGAACTTTCCAAAGAAATTATTTTATGCGTCCATTTAAAAAACATTAGTCCCATGCCTGAAATTATAACCATCACCATCGGTACAACTGAAAATGTTCTTTCTGTTTTTTCCTGATTTTTTTTGGAACCGGAAAACGTCATTCCATTTTCATCAGCATAAGCCTTTCCCAGCGAATTTTCGCTGCCATTAATCACAAAGCTTCCCATCGGTACAAACGAACCGTCTCCTTCATAACCTACAGCAAAGTTTCCAACGCTTATTGTACTGTCGGGAATATTTATACTTCTCAAGCTGCTGCACCGCAAAAATGCAAAATCATTTATTTCATAAAGATTTTCTGAAAGCTTTATATCCTCCAGCATTTTACAGTCTGCAAAGGCATACTCTCCGATTCTTGCAGTACTGTCCGGAATATCTATGCTTCTGATACTGCTGCAATTATAAAATGCATATTTTTCTATACTTTTAAGAGTATCCGGAAGCTCTACGGTTTTCATAGAACTGCAATCAAAAAAACTGCCCTCCTCAACAGTATTTATACTGCCTTCAATGATTGCCGTTTCTAATGAACTGCATTCATAAAAAGCATGATGTCCCACTTTTTCCACGCTTTTAGGTATAATAACCTTTTCAAGCGATTTACATCTGTAAAATGCATTTTCACGAATTTCCGATACAGGTTTACCGTCAATAAATTCAGGAATGCAAATAATTTCCGGTTCTCCTTCAAATCCTGTTATAACCGCCTTATCATTGCATATAATATAATTTAAAGTTTCACAGTATGTATCCGCACTTGCCGGACCATTGCATAACGCCGCCGATAATACCGCCGATATGACAGCGGCAAACATTCTATTCTTTTTCATAAGCTGCTCCTTTACAGTTAAATGATCAACACTTTTTTAAGACATCGTTGTTTAACGGTCGCCTTACCATAATTTTAAATCCGGAAATATTAATTGTAAATCAGTTTTTCATCGTAATTTCTCGACTGATACTTTATAGAAATATTTATAACCGATCAAATATCCATACTAATTTCCATTTTGCAGTTACTTTTTAATGTTTTTTGCAAAAAATACTTATTTACAATTTATACATAATTTATTAACAAAAAATTAATAATATTATTGTAAAGTTTTTGTGTATATATGTTTAAATAAAGAAAATTGGAGTAAATATGAATAAATTTAAATTATTTGCTGGAATTACAGCAATTTGTCTTTTAACGACCGGTTGTGCTGAAAACGAAAATATAAGTCAGTCAACATCAGAACAATCATCGTCCGTATCAGAAATGGAATCTTCATCACAGTCTGACAAAAATCCGAATATACTCAGCGATGAAAAAAATCCCCTTACAGGCGAATACGGTTTCAATGAAAACGCCGTCGGAAAAAGACCTGTTGCCGTTATGGTAAGCAATATAAAGGCTGCGCTTCCGCAGTATGGCATTGACGAAGCGGACATAGTTTATGAGCTTCCTGTTGAAGGCGGAATAACAAGGCTTATGGCAATCTATGCGGACTATACAAACGTTCCGGACGTTTGTTCCGTAAGAAGCTGCCGATACTACTACCCTCTTATTGCTTATGGTATGGATGCAATTTACTGTCACTGGGGTTCGGACAAAACAATCGCCCTTGATACCTTGAATTACCTTGATATAGACAGATTTGACGGAAATGACAATTCGCTTGGTTACGGTACAGTTTTTGAACGTGATGAAGAAAGAGCTGCCTACTACGATACCGAACATACCGGATGTCTGAGGGGGTCAAGACTTGCCGACGCCATTGAAGATATGGGATACAGAACGGATATCAATGAAACCAATGAATCAGGCGCATTTATATTCAACAGTCCTGACTCTCCGAAAGAACCTGACGGTGCAGTCTGCATGACAGCACAGCTTAATTATTCCGGTGACTACTACAGTACATTTGAATATGACAGCAGCAATGAAACATATTTTAAGTATCATTCCGGTTCTCCTCATAATGATGGTGTAACGGGAAATCAGCTTGAATTCAAAAATGTCATAATCCTTGCAACATCAATCTCAACTCGAAGCGACGGAAAGCTTATGGATATCGGTCTTGAAAGCGGAAACGGCTATTATGTTTCTATGGGAAAAGCACAGCCTATAACCTGGTCAAAAGACTCTGACGACAGTCCTATAAAGCTTTATGACGAATCCGGAAATGAAATTTCTATCAATGCCGGAAAAAGCTATATAGGATTTATCAGCGAAAATAATATTTCAATAGAATAATTTCTGACTATTGACAAATAAAATTTCATATGATATAATGCACATGAAGTATAAGAGATTTGAGGTGAAAAGATGCGCAGAATTTCTTGTTAATGGATTTGCATAACAAAATATTTTTTATATACTGCAAAAACAGTATAGTTTTGTTGTGCCATTACAGGAAAGCTGCATATCTTTATCTTCACATATAAAACCATACCTGAATCTGTCTTGATGCAGGCGTAATTGTGAGCTATAGGATATTACTTTCCTGTAGCTATTTTTATTTTCAGGAGGTAATTTATACGTCGATTATAAATGTAACAAATCTTACTTTTGCCTATGACGGCAGCTATGATAACATTTTTGAAAATGTCAGCTTTCAAATAGATACTGAATGGAAACTTGGCTTCACCGGCAGAAACGGCAGAGGAAAAACAACATTTCTGAATCTGCTGCTGAAAAAATATGAATACAGCGGAACTATTTCATCAAGTGTCCCTTTTGAATATTTTCCATATGAAGTCACAGACAAGGAACAGCTTACAACAGATGTAATTTCCTCTGTTTACTATGACTTTCAGCAATGGCAGCTTATGCGTGAGCTGAATTTACTGCAAGTGTCAGAAGACGTTCTTTACAGACCGTTTGATACTCTTTCTAACGGAGAGCAGACGAAAGTTCTTCTTGCCGCACTGTTTTTGAAAGAAAACAGCTTTCTTCTTATTGACGAGCCTACCAATCATCTTGATGTAAATGCAAGAAAAATCGTCGGAGACTATCTTAATTCTAAAAAAGGATTTATTCTCGTTTCCCATGATAGAAATTTTCTTGATAGCTGCGTCGACCATATTCTGTCAATAAACAGAAATAATATTGAAATTCAAAGAGGTAATTTTTCGTCATGGCTTGCAAATAAGGAAGCTCAGGATAATTTTGAACGTAATGAAAATGAAAAGCTAAAAAAGGATATAAAACGGCTTTCAAATGCTGCTAAAAGAACTTCAGATTGGTCGGACAAAGTTGAAGCGTCAAAATACGGGAACGGTCCGGTTGACAGGGGATATATTGGTCATAAATCCGCAAAGATGATGAAACGAGCCAAAAGTCAAGAAAATCGTATTCAAACCGCTTTAAAAGAAAAATCAAAGCTTCTTAAAAATACTGAAATCATAGACTCTTTGAAGATTTTTCCGCTGAAATTTCATTCTGACCGTCTTATTACTCTCAACAATGTTTCAGTAAAATACGGTAACAAAATTATATGTAAAAATGTTAATTTTCAAATAAATAAAGGAGACAGAATCGTTCTCAACGGTAAAAACGGCTGCGGAAAATCAAGTATTTTAAAGCTTTTATACGGTGACGATATTGAGTACAGGGGTGAGATAACTAAAAATAATCAACTGAAAATTTCTTATATTCCTCAGGACACATCATTTTTGCACGGCAGTCTGACTGAATACGCTGAAAATCATCAAATAGATGAAAGTCTTTTCAAGACTATTCTACGCAAGCTTGACTTTTCAAGAACACAACTTGAAAAAAATATAGAAAATCTAAGTGCAGGTCAAAGAAAAAAGGTACTTATTTCAGGAAGTCTTTGTCAACAGGCGCATTTATACATCTGGGATGAACCTTTGAATTATATTGATATTTTCTCAAGAATGCAGATTGAACAGCTTTTACTGACATTTAAACCAACATTGCTTTTTGTGGAACATGATAAGCAGTTCCAAGACAATATCGCCACTAAAATAATTCAAATATAACAAAAGGGCAGTTGTATTAAAATACAACTGCCTGCCTTTTGTCCCTTTTATATGAATATTTAACCCTATTATTGCAACTTTTGTATCACTTTTATCTGCAAATTTCCATTTCGTACTAATCGTCTCACCATAGACAGTAATTGTCATATATGTATCCATAGCAAAAAAATGACTTCCCCTGAGATTCTTTCTTCAGACTCCAATTCATCACGACCTGAGTATAGAAAGATAGAGTAGCAAAATGGATCAAGCACTATCAAAAACAAGAAAACTCGCTAATTTTATTAAGGCTATGTTTTTTATTGTTATCCCGCCGACCATTTTCAAACAATCAGTTTTCACTTATTGTCTTAATCCTTAAACTATGTATTGCCTCATAAATTTTACGGGCAATATATGGATTATTCATCGTATAAAGATGTATTCCATCAACGCCCTGTGTTATCAAATCAACTATTTGATCTATCGCATAGGCGATACCTGCGTCCCTCATAGCAATTGGATTATTTTCATAGCGTTCCATCATTGCCGCAAATTTTTTCGGAACTGAAGCGCCGCAAAGAGAAGTCATTCTTTCAATTTGCCTTTTATTGACTACCGGCATTATGCCTGCTTCTATGGGTACATTGATACCTGCTAACTGACAACGCTCTCTGAATGAATAAAAATAATCGTTATTGAAAAACAGCTGTGATATCAAGTGGTCTGCACCGGACTCAACTTTGATCTTAAGATTCTGAATGTCCTCAATTATATCTTTTGCTTCAATATGTCCTTCAGGATAACAGGCGGCAATTATATTAAAATCTCCCTGTGATTTAATGTAGGCGATCAGATCAGACGCATATTCAAAATCCCCTTGCACATAACCTTCATTCGGAATATCTCCCCGCAGCGCCAATATGTTTTCTATACCTCGTTCCTTCAATTCTTGAAGCTTATCGGAAACATCTTCTTTTGTCAGTCCGATACAAGGAAGATGAGCAACACTCTCAATGCCTAGGCTTTTGACTGCTGATGCAATCTTAAAAGTTTCGTTATTGTTTTTTCCGCCACCTGCACCGTATGTTACACTGATAAAATCCGGCGACAGCTTTTTTAATTCGTTAAGCGTATCATAAATCGTTTTAACAGGAGCTGTCGGCTTGGGCGGAAACACCTCATATGACAAAACGATCTTTTTCTTAAATAACTCAGATATTTTCATTTCTCATTTCTCTCGCTGCCTGCACAAGATTTTTAAGACTTGCGGCAGTTTCGGATACTCCTCTCGTTTTCAGTCCGCAGTCAGGATTTACCCAAAGCTTATCAGGACTGATCTTTTCAAGCATTTTATATAATGCAGATTTTATTTCGCTGACAGACGGTACCCTCGGAGAATGAATATCATATACGCCGGGACCGACTTCTGTCTTAAAATTATTTTCTTTCAGGGAATCAAGTATCAGCAAATCGGAACGGGATGCTTCAAATGTAATAACATCTGCGTCCATATCATCGATCGCCTTTATAATATCTGTAAACTCACTGTAGCACATATGTGTGTGTATTTGTGTTTCCGGCTTTACTCCGCTGTGTACCAGACGGAATGCGGGAATAGCCCAATCAAGATATTCACAGTACCAATCGCTTTTTCTAAGCGGCAATTTTTCACGCAGAGCCGCTTCGTCCACCTGAATAATACGGATACCGTTCTTTTCTAAATCCAAAACCTCATCACGGATTGCAAGCGCTATCTGATATGTACTTTCTTTCAAAGAAATATCTTCACGAGGGAAAGACCAATTCAGTATCGTTACAGGACCTGTCAGCATTCCCTTCATCGGCTTTTCAGTAAGACTTTGAGCATAAACAGACCAATCAACAGTCATTGGCTTACTTCTGGAAACATCTCCCCAGATTATCGGCGGTTTAACGCATCGTGTTCCGTATGATTGCACCCAGGCTTTTTCGGTAAATAAATATCCCTTTAACTGCTCTCCGAAATACTCCACCATATCGTTTCTTTCAAATTCACCATGAACAAGTACATCAAGTCCTGTTTCTTCCTGTTCCTTAACACACTCAGCAATCTTATTACGGTTAAATTCAATGTATTCTTCCTCACTGATCTCGCCTTTTCTAAGAGAAGCACGATTTGCCTTTACATCGGCAGTCTGCGGAAATGAACCGATTGTTGTTGTCGGGAAGGCAGGGAGATTAAATTCTTTTTTCTGTATTTCTTCTCTGACAGCAAATTCAGGAAACCTTGTAAAATCTTTTTCTCCGATTTTTGAAACTCGTTCCTGTACAGCAGGATCGCAGCAATCAGGTCTGTTTTCAAAAAGTGCAGCATTTGACTGAAAAACAGCTTCGTTATTATAGTCACATTCTGACAAAGCTTTAAGCTCGGCAAGCTCAATAAGCTTTTCTTCTGCAAAAGCAAAATGCTCAGCATACTTCTTCGGCAGTTTAGATTCATTTTTCAGTGTATACGGTACATGAAGCAATGAGCATGAAGTTCCGATTACTGTTTCAATGCCTTTTTCTTTGAGACTGTCAAGCACTGCAAGCGTCTTTTTATAATTATTCTTCCAAATGTTCTTACCGTTTACAACTCCCGCAAAAAGAATCTTATCATTTGCAAAACCGTTTTTCTCTATAATTTCAACAGTTTTCTTTCCTTCTGTAAAATCAAGTCCGACGCCGTCAAAATCAAGTGCAAGAATATTATTATAGCAGTCACGAACATCTCCGAAATAAGTCTGCACAAGTATCTTAACACCTTGCTTTGCAGTTAGAATCTCTTTATAAAGCTTTTCAAATAATACAATGTCTGATTCCGTTAGATCATGTACCAAATACGGTTCGTCAAACTGTATCCATTCAGCGCCAAGCTTATTGAATTCTGCAAGCAGTTCAGAATATACTTTGATAACAGAATCCGAATAATCGTCAACCGTTTTGTTTCCTGTATATCTAAGAAGCTTTAAAAAGGTGAACGCACCGATTATAACCGGTTTTGTCTGCACACCCAGCGCTTTCGCTTCTTCAAATTCGTCAAACGGCTTTGTACCGGCAAGTTTTATTTCGATACTGTCATCAATTTCAGGAACCATATAATGATAATTAGTATTAAACCATTTTTTCATTGCCAGTGCTTTTACATCTCCTGCCTCTCCCTGATATCCTCTTGCCATAGCAAAATATGTATCAAGAGCTGACAATCCCAAAGAGGAGTAGCGGCTTGGTACTATATTAAATAAAACCGCCGTATCCAGCATATTGTCGTAGAATGAAAAATCATTTGACGGAATAAAATCCAGTCCTGAATTCTTTTGGAGCAGCCACTGTGATTTTCTGATTTCCTTTGCCGTATTTTTAAGTTCTTCAGCAGAAATCTCTTTTCTGAAATATTTTTCAGTGGCAAATTTCAGTTCTCTTAAAGAACCTACTCTCGGATAACCTATTATTGAAGTACGCATATTTTTATCTCCTGACATTCAATTTATTTTCCAGGAACAGCAAAAAGCCTTTCCGTTACTTACTGATTACAGTATAGCATAGAAAGGCTGTTATGCGTTAATACTTCTTTTCAATAGTCAGTCATAGAATAAATCTATGACTGATATTCTGAAATATAGTTTTTCAGATGTTTTAAATATCGCTTGCTGACAGCATTCAACGGTCTGTCCATAGGAGAAATATATCCTACTTCCATAGTTTCATTACTCTCAAGCGGAATAGATACAATATTTGTACCATTCAAATCACTGCTCAGAATCCCCGAAGATATTGTGTAACCGTTTAATCCAATCAAAAGGTTGAAAAGAGTTGCACGGTCAGTAACAATAATACTTTGAGGACTTTCTTCAGTACTGTGAAGTTCTTCGGAATAGTAAAAAGAATTATTTATACCCTGTTCATAAGTCAGTCTCGGAAATGCCTTCAGATCATCAAGGGTAACAGTATTTTTTTCTGCCAGAGGATTTTCACTGCTTACAAAAACATGAGGCTTTGCCGTAAACAATGATGTATATTTTAAATCGGCATTCTGCAAAATCCGTAAAATCACTTCTCGGTTAAAGTTGCTTAAAAACAATATGCCGAGTTCACTTCGGGATGTCCTTACATCTTCAATAATATCATGCGTTCTTGACTCACGCAATGTAAATTCATATTTGTTTTTGCCATATTCCTTTACCAGTGCTACAAAGGCATTTACTACAAATGCATAATGCTGAGATGATACTGCAAAAACACGGCGGACAGTATCTTTCTGCTTATACTGCTGTTCTAAAAGTTCCGCCTGTTCCATAACCTGTCTTGCATATGACAGAAATTTTGAACCGTCCTCGGATAAATACACTCCTCTATTATTACGATAAAATATCGTAATGCCCATTTCCTTTTCAAGCTCTGACACTGATTTGGAAAGACTGGGCTGTGCCACAAGAAGCTTTCCTGCCGCAGAAGTAATCGAACCGCACTCTGCTATCGTTATAATATATTTTAATTGCTGTAAAGTCATTCAATTTCATTCCCATATTTATTTCTTTAGTTTTAAGTATACCACATACAACTTTTATAATCAAGTAACACCAACAATTAAAGAGCCGCACTGCGGCTCAACGATTTATTAATTATGACAAAATTGCTTCACTATACCGCAAGCCATATAATCACCCATTTTAAGTGCTTCCTTTTCTATAGATTCAAAAATTTCTATGTCCTTCGGATATTCTTTTTTCAGTCTTAACCCTGCTTCTTTTTCTGTCATACTTAAATGACTGTACATCATATCCCGCCATTTCTGCTCACACCAATAAGGATTGATAACTGCTAAAAACTCTGCAATATTGTCCGCATTGGCATACCATTTTTTGCGCAGATCATCGGCTTTTGATGTATTCATATTCTTATCGGCATTTACAAGATCGCCTGCAATCTGCAAATGTTCAGTCAACAATTTTTTAAACTCGTCTGCTTTTTTCTCACCGTAAAATAATTTAAGAACTTCAGCGAAATCTCCCGGATTTTCTAACAGTCTGTTTGTAACATACTTTAAATCCTGAAGTTTTTCCGCAGTACTGATTATAAAAAAGCGAGTCCAATAAACATGCTGAGACCATAGTTTGCGCATAATATTGATGATTTCCTGATGATTGTAAAAACATGATTTTCTCATATACATTCTCCTTGCATTGTAATTTTCAGCTATATATCATCATATGTCAATGAGTTTTTATCGGTTACCTTACGCCGCTAGGATTCAGACTCAGCGGATCATTAAATAACGCATATAAAATTATGATCCTATGAGTTTTTTAATTAAAAAAGCAGACGCTTTAACTTTAGCGTCTGCTTTTGTTTAATCTGCAACTTTTTATTTAGAATTTACAGTATATGAAACTGATAAAGGATCTATTCTTGTAGTAGAATTTGAATAAACTTCAAAATGAAGATGTGCTCCGGTTGAATGTCCTGTCGATCCTACTGTTGCTATTTTCTGACCATTATAGACATACTGATTTACTGAAACATTTATTGTGGAACAATGGGCATATCTGGTTTTTGTTCCATCATCATGCTGAATTACAACATAGTTTCCGTATCCTCCGCCGCAGCCGCATGAATAATTTTTACCATAATTATGTGTACATGAAGTACAGACCTCTATTACCTTGCCTGCCTTTACCGCAATAATCGGCTTACCTGAAATTCCCGAAGAAGATATGTCAATTCCATTGTGCATTGTTCCGTTTCTTAAACCATAAGAACTTGTTATATTGGTGTAACCGGGAACTGGCCAGTCATACAGCTTATCGTTAGTCCATAATGTATTGAGAAAACCATATTTATTTTGGTTACATTTACGTATTTCAAGTTTTCCATTATCTGTAAGTATTAGCTTATACACATATCCGGACTGTGCTCCTACCGCTGTTTTAGAATACCATATTGCTTTATTGGCGCTGTCATATATAACTAAATTACCATCCTGCTGCATTTTTACAGTTACACCTTTGGTTGCCCTTAACGGTGAATCTGAAACAAAAGTTCTACTGTTCCATATTGGCTTTACAGATGTTGATATATCATATATAACAAAATTTCCGTCTGACTGCATTTGCGCCTTATACTTACCATTAGGAGAAAGCATGGTATCCCCTGCATTTAAGTTATTATGATAGCTTATCTGACTTGTATTGTTCCATATTAAAGCGCTTGAATTTTTAGTATTAATTATGTCAAGTCTGCCTGAATCATTTAAGCGAAGCTGATATTTATAGCCTGAAACTGCTCCTTTACATGTTTGGGACGCCCAGACTGCTGTTTTAGAAGAACCGTTCTGTCCGTAAATTACAAAATTTCCGTCTGTCTGCATTGTAGCAAAATATGAAGAAAATGCAGAAGTGTTGGTTGCAGAACACCATATAGCTTTACCGCTTTTGTAAATAACGAAATTTCCGTCTCCCTGCATTACTGCTTTACAATTACCATTAGGAGAAAGAAGATAATTTCCTGCGCTTATCACTTTACCGCCGTCTATTACACTGCCTAATGATGAAGCAGCATTTACAGTAACGTTTTCAAAAACCGAGAAAAATGAAAATGTAACAACAAATGCAATTATCAGACTTAAAAGTTTATTGTTTTTTATTTTTGTCATAAAATCACCTCAAATAATTAAAATAAATAATCATGATTATTTATTAATTATATATGATTAAAAAATAAATGTCAACTATTTCCATATAATTTGTTATTATAATATATTCTTTTCCCCAAAAAATACTAAAAATAATAATTTTCGACAAGGTCAATAGAAAAAAAATCCGGCAGGTTTTCGGATTTTTTTCAGCATTTCAGCACAAGCTAAACATGAGGTGAAAAAAATGAAATTTGCAAATTTACAAGAACTGATACAGACAAGCAGTTCTTCCAGAATGTATCTATTGTCCCTGCCTGTGGATATTCAATTGCAGCTGCATGAACAAAACAATTTCATACACAGTTTGTACGAGCTGCATACAAATGCGGAATATCTGATGAAATACAGAACATGACTACTCTGATTTATCAAAGCTTTTTTAAAAACTGCTTGACATAGAGAATTTTTCATGATATACTATAAATGTTAGTTAGCAATAACTTACATAGGTATATTGTGAAAAATCCAACTTTGAGGATCGTTTTCCGACAATAAGTTTGCAATAGCTAACTCAGAAAAGAGGTGTTTAATTGTCTTTATTAGAATCTATGCAATTTGAAAAGAAGCTGGCTTTCTTCACCGCGCCGTCACTGCTTGGCATAAAATGTGCTAATTTAATTTCCCTAAACAAAACAGATTATGATTTACCGATACATCTGGAACGATTTAACCGCAAGACAGCATCGAAAGGGCTACAACTTAAAATCTTGTGCACCTGTCAAAACCGTACGTTGGTTTTACTCTATAATGAGACTTTACTGGAGCTCCAGCTATCAGGCGAGGAACAGAAAGCAATTTTGCAGAAATACGGTTATCCTGAAACGCCATCGTTGGAATCCAAATTAAACAGACTGGCGGAACGAATCCGGCATGAATCACAATTTCCCCACGAAATCGGCATATTTCTTGGCTATCCTACAGAAGATGTCATTGGTTTTATGGAAAACAAGGGGGAAAATTACAAGCTCTGCGGCTATTGGAAAGTATACGGCAATGCTGAAAAAGCAAAACGTACTTTTGAAAATTACGATAAGTGCAGAATGTTTCTGTGCAATAAATTGAATCAGGGTTATAATCTTTATCAGGCTCTGAAAATTTCTTGAGGAGGATATTTATATGAAAACAGCAGTTATTTATTGGAGCGGTACAGGTAACACAGAACAGATGGCATCTGCAATCGCAGAAGGCGCTGGTGCGGAGTTATTTACTATTTCGGAATTCAACGGCGACATGGCGGCATATGACAGAATCGCATTCGGCTGCCCCGCCATGGGTGATGAAGTTCTGGAAGAATCAGATTTTGAGCCGTTTTTCTCCGATGTTGAAGGTTCACTAAACGGAAAGACAATTGCCCTGTTTGGCTCATATGGCTGGGGCGACGGACAGTGGATGCGTGACTGGGAGGAACGTGTAAAGGCAGACGGTGCGGTTATTGTAAACGGCGAAGGATTAATTGTAAATGAAACGCCTTCTGATGATGATCTGGAATTGTGCAAATCGCTTGGTGCAAAGCTTGCGGAATAAAATTACATATAAAAAAGCGGAGTTTTAAATACTCCGCTTTTTTTATTTTTGTTTATAAACAACATAAATATACCCTATTAAATAAACAGTATAACATAATCCAATAATTACTGCCAATGAAATAGGAAGTTTTTTTAAAGCAGATCTATTTTCCTCTATTTCATAATCTGTTACCGAAGAATCTGAATTATAGTAAACTGTCAAAGAATCGCCTTTTGATAAATTTTTAACTTTATTTGTCCTAAACCGCTTTTCTTGCAGAGTACCGCTTTGATCATAGTAAGAATAATACACTCTATAAGCAATATTTTCCGGATCAGATATATTTTCAAGACGAGTTATAGTTCCGGTAGCTGTAAATGAATTTTCAAGTATTCTCCTATGTTTTTTGCGCTTTACAGAAAACATAATGTATGCAGGAATACCGCCTAAAACAATAACAAGCAAAGCCGTAAAAGCTATCATAAAAATAATTACTTTTATGCTGTCATCATTCATTTATACAACCCCCGAATTAACTTCTATTTAGTACCGAAAATTCTGTCTCCTGCATCACCCATACCGGGAACAATATACTTATTTTCATTAAGTCCCTGATCCTTAACACCGCAATAAATGTCTACGTCCGGATGAGCGGCAGTAAGACGCTCAATACCTTCCGGAGAAGCTATAATACACATAAATTTGATGTTTTTTACTCCGGCTTTTTTTAATTCGTCAATAGCATACACTGCGGTATTGCCTGTTGCAAGCATAGGATCAACTATAATTACATCTCTTTCGGAAATATCGTCAGGAAGCTTGCAATAATACTGAACAGCATTATGTTCGTCATTTCTGAAAATACCTATATGACCTATTTTTGCAGCCGGAACAAGATTTGTAACGCCGTCAAGCATACCAAGACCCGCTCTGAGAATAGGTACAAACGCAAGCTTTCTGCCGGAAATAATTTTAGTTTTAGCCACTGCTACAGGGGTTGCTATATCCACTTCTTTAAGCGGAAGATCTCTTGTTGCTTCATAACAGATAAGCATAGCTGTTTCTGAGGTCAGTTCTCTGAATTCTTTAACGCCTGTATTTTTATCCCTCAATAATGAAATTTTATGCTGAATCAACGGATGTTCTATTAAATGCAGTCCTGCCATAAAAGTCACTCCTTTTAATTATTATTTTCAATTTCATGAATTAAATCTAATCTTCTTTGATGGCGTCCGCCCTCGAATTCCGTTTCCAAAAAGACATCGGCAAGTTCAAGAGCAAGTCCTACGCCGATTGTTCTTGCACCTATACACATAACATTTGCGTCATTATGAAGTCTTGTATATTTAGCTGAAAAATAATCTGAGCATAATGCTGCACGTATGCCATGTATTTTATTTGCAGCTATGGACATACCAATTCCGGTTCCGCATATAAGAATTCCCTTATCACACTTTTTATTTAAAATATTATCAGCAACTTCATTTGCAATTAACGGATAATCACATGATTCTCCGTTACAGCCCAGATCCATAATTTCATAACCCTTTTCAGTCAGATGACTTATTACTTCTCGTTTCAGTTCATAACCTGCATGATCACAGCCAACAGCTATCATTTCATTCTCCAATCCGCCGCCTTTTACAGCGGCATTTTATAAAACATAGTAAAATTATATCACAGAATAACGTTAAAATCAACAGTGCCCGGACTTAATTAAATCTTTTTCAGCCTTTACAAGCTGCAAATAGCTTGCTTCAATTTCATCAGCAGTCTGAGGAGTATGATTCAGGGCTGCAATACAAATACCACTGCCGTTTTGCAGTCTCAGGTGAACAGGAGACAAAACATACTTTGCATTTTTAAACTCATCGCAGAAAACTTCCGCGCCGTCTCCTGTTATCATTACTGATTCATTGATTTCACTAAGAATACCGTCCAATTCAGACATTGAAATAATTTTTTCATCTGTACATCTGACAAGCTTATCCTTATCGGTTCTGAACAAAGCTGTATAAACAAGGTCTTTTCTTGCCTTCATAACCGGACAGATATATCCTATGAATCCGCAGTTATACGCCAGTCCTTCAAGAGACGACACCGCATAACACGGAATATCCAGTGCAAAAGACATTGCCTTAACAGCCGCTATGCCTATTCTGATTCCGGTATAAGAACCCGGACCGGAAGATACGGATATGTCTGTAAGCTGTGACAGTTCCCTGCCGCAGTCACTCATAATTTTTTTTACCATCGGCAGAATAACCTGAGAATGAGTTTTTGAAGTATAGACAGAAGTCTGCCCAAGCATTATGCCGTCTTCATACAGCGCTGCGGACGCAGTTTTTCCTGACGTATCAATTCCCAGCATCAGCAAAGCGTTCATCTCCTTTTATATTTATATTTCTTATATTTTCATCAACACGTTCAATGTCAATAAATATTGTATTTTCAGGCAGTTCATCGGATATATTTTCTGACCATTCAATTGCAAATATACTTTCCTCTATAGGATAGTCATAAAAACCGGTAGTTTCCAAATCGTCTGCACTCATAATACGATACATATCAAAATGATATAGAGAACATTTTTCTCCCCTGTATTCATTTACCAATGAAAAAGTAGGAGAAACTACATTATCCTCCAGTCCCATACCAATTGCCAGACCTCTGGTAAATGTAGTTTTACCTGCACCAAGTCCTCCCGTATAGGCAATAATATCGCCTTTTTTTAACATTTTTCCTATTTGTACGGCAAATTCAATAGTCTCTTCTGCACTGAATGTTGTCTTTTTCATTTATATCTTCCTTTAAGAGTTTTCATATCAACAAACGGCAAATATGATAAATCATATAAATCATAACAAGAATTACAAGTACAATTACAAACCTTTTAAAAAATACTTCATTTTTACCAGATTTATTTTCTTCAGTTTTTTCCTGCTCATCTGGATTAACTTCTGTTTTTTCTTCTTCACTCATCATATCAAAACAATCCTGTAATATTTCCGTTTTTGTCACAGTCTATATTCAAAGCTGCCGGTTTTTTGGGAAGTCCCGGCATAGTCATTATATCGCCTGTAAGAGCTACCACAAATCCTGCGCCAGACGATACTTTTAAATCACGCACAGTGATCTTAAAGTTTTCCGGTTTTCCGAGCTTTGCCGGATCGTCAGACAATGAATACTGAGTTTTAGCAACACATACAGGAATATTATCAAATCCCAGACTGATAATTTCCTTTAAATCCTTTTCAGCTTTTGCAGTAAAATTAACTCCATCAGCACGGTAAATCTCTTTTGCGATTATATCAAGCTTTTCTTTTATAGAAAGCTTTTCATCATAAATAGGTTTAAAATCGGATTTTTTGCTTTCAATTGTCTGACAGACCTTATCAGCAAGATCTTTTCCGCCTTCTCCGCCCTTCGCAAAGATTTCTGTCATGGAAACTTCTACTCCCATACCCTTGCAGAATTCTTCAATAATTTTAACCTCGGCATCTGTATCGGTATGAAAACGATTTATAGCTACAACAACAGGTACTCCGAATTTCTGCATATTTTCAATATGCACCTGAAGATTTACAATTCCATTTTTAAGTGCTTGAGTATTTTCGATCTGTAAATCAGATTTTGCCACTCCGCCGTTGTATTTCAAAGCTCGTATCGTAGCGACCAACACTACGCAATCCGGTTTCAGATCTGCAAAACGGCATTTAATATCAAAGAACTTTTCCGCACCCAAATCAGAACCGAATCCAGCTTCTGTAATACAATAGTCACCTAGCTTCAAAGCAAGCTTAGTAGCTCTTACAGAATTACACCCATGAGCAATATTTGCAAAAGGACCTCCATGAATAAAAGCAGGAGTATTCTCCAGAGTTTGTACAAGGTTAGGCTTAAGAGCGTCCTTAAGCAGAGCAGTCATAGCACCCTGAACATTTAAATCACCGGCATATAAAGGTTCGCCAGTATAATTATATCCAATCAAAATATTACTGATCCTCTTTTTCAAATCATCAAGATCAGCAGCAAGACAAAGTATAGCCATAATTTCAGAAGCTACTGTAATCTGAAAACTGTCTTCTCTCGGAATACCGTTTATTTTACCGCCCATACCAATTACAATATTTCTCAGTGCACGGTCATTCATGTCAAGACATCTCTTAAAAAGGATTCTTCTCTGATCAATTTGCAGTTCATTTCCCTGCTGCATATGGTTATCAATTGCCGCACATAAAAGATTATTTGCTGCTGTAATGGCATGCATATCCCCAGTAAAATGCAGATTTATATCTTCCATAGGAACGACTTGAGAATAACCGCCTCCGGCTGCTCCGCCCTTTATACCGAAAACCGGTCCCAAAGAAGGTTCTCTAAGTGCCAATACCGCATTTCTGCCTGTTTTATTCATTGCCTGTGCCAAACCAACGCTGACGGTTGTTTTCCCTTCTCCTGCCGGAGTAGGATTAATAGCAGTAACAAGTATAAGCTTACCGTCTTTTTTATCTGCCAATTTAGTATACAGCTGCTCCGAAAGCTTAGCCTTATATTTTCCGTAGAGTTCCACATCATCCGGATCAATTCCCAAATTCTGAGCTATATCCATAATCGGCTTCATTTGAGCCTTGTGAGCAATTTCGATATCACTTAACATAACCGTATCATCATTATCAGTCCGGCTGACAATGATTCTCCTTTCATTTTTAATAAAATATAATTTTATTATAACATTTTATCTTACGAAATGCAAGTAAAAGGGACGCATTAAGCGTCCCTTAAATTCAATTATTCTGATATTTCTTCACTTTTTTCAGAAGATAGTGCTCTATTTTTACTTCCAGCAAAATGCTTAATTAATTGAAGCCCTCCGATTACTGCACCGCCAATTAGAAAAAATACAATACTAAACGAATCAAATGTCATTGCATCTTTCGGAGTATCAAGTGATTCCGGTCCTTTTACCACAGCGAAAAGCGAACCTATCATAAGTCCGATAATAGCATAAACGGTCTGTGAATGAAAATGCTCCAATGCCGCTTTTACAAGTTTAATTATTACAACAATACCAAAGAGTATACCAATTCCCACTGCAATTACAATAGGTAAACCATTAAAATTAAAATGAAGTAAATCTTTAATTGAATTCATTACCGGCATATAAATACCAAAAATCAAAAGCATAGTAGAACCTGATATACCCGGAAGAACCATTGCGGAAATTGCTATCATACCTACAAACGCTATATAAAGAAGCTGTACAAAGTTAACTGAACCGTCCGAAACCATTCCCCCATCTGACGGATTAGCCATTGTTATAACAGCAACGAGCGCCACACCAAGCAAAAGAAAAATCACGTTGTAAAACTTTTTAAGTGATTCCTTTTCTTCATAAACAATCAAAGGAATCGAAAAAACAATAAAGCCTATAAATAGCGAGCTTACTTGATATATATGTGATTCAAATACACTTGTCAATATCAATACTGCCGCAACAAATCCTACAATCCATCCTATTCCGAGCTTTAAAAGAAACTTAACAGATTTTTTTATGTTATTTTTCCTTTCCGACTTATCTCCTTTAGCTGTAAGAAATGAATTAAGCGAATTAATAAATTCTTCATAATATCCTAAAAGATAAGCTATTGTACCTCCGGAAACTCCGGGCACACTGTCTGCAAGAGCCATAAGAAGTCCGCAAATATATATCATTATTTTTTACAGTTACTTTGTAAAAAAGTAACATTCTCCTTCCTTTTTTCATTTTATGATACAAATTATAACATATGATAAAATTCAAGTCAATCATTTTACACAAATTTTACATAAAATCATAATAAGACTTGCAGTGCTTATGAAGCTGATCATATATACGGTATTTATCGTCTTGCAATTGCAGGTTTGACACATGGGATAGATACCTATAAAACAGCCAGCCTGATAATGCAAAACAATGTGATGATCCCCCCCGCTCCCATTGTAATGCCATATATCTTACGCGATTCCCTGTCAGTTTTTTCTTTAATGAATGTAAAAATTCCTGCGCCCAAAATTAATATTCCAATAATCAACCCAATAATATTATAAATCATCTCTTTTTCCTCCACTTTAATAAAAATGCCGAATTAATAATGACAAGAACAGAACCTGCGTTATGCACCAATGCACCGACAACGGGACTTAATATCCCCGTAATTGCAAGGGTAATGGCCGCAAAGTTCAGGATCATTGAAAAAGTAAGATTCCATTTGATTGTAGTCATCATCCTTTTCGAAAGCGAAAGCAAATGGGGCAGCTCTCCTACCTTATCATCCACCAGTGCAATGTCTGCCGCATCCACAGCAATATCACTCCCGATACCTCCCATTGCAATCCCGACATCAGCCATCTTTAACGCAGGAGCATCATTCACTCCATCGCCTATCATGCAGACAGATTTTCCGTTTTTCCGGCAGCCGTCAATATACTGCAACTTATCCTCCGGCAGGCATCCCGCATACACTTCCACTATACGTAGTTTTCTCGCCATATGCTGCGCTGCATTTTCATTATCTCCTGTCAGCAGTACAGGCTCCGCACCAAACTGCTTTATTTTTTCAATGGTTTCCATACTCTCTTTCCTAAGCGTATCAGATAAAATAATGTAACCGATATGTTCTTTGTTAGCGGCAATACAGATAATGGTACAGCCTTCCTGCAAATAAGTCCGGATATCCTCACTGCGGGCAACCGTGATTCCTTCATTTTTCAAAAATTCCTCTTTTCCCACAAGAATTTTTCTGCCGTCCAGCATAGCGGAAACACCATTTCCAGGAATCATCTGAAAATCTTCCGCCTGAAGGAATGGCAGTGTTAGTCTCTGCTGGTAGGAAGACACAATTGCTTTCCCCAACGGATGCTCGGAAAGTCTTTCTGCGGATGCGGCAAGTCATAAACCTCATTTTCGCTAAAATTTTCCGAGATAATCTTGACAGAAATTACGCACGGGTTCCCATAGGTAAGCGTACCTGTTTTGTCAAATGCAATTATCCTGACTCCGGCAAGTCTCTCCAACGCATCCCCTTCCTTCACAAGGAAACCATGCTTTATTGCGTTTCCGATTGCCGCCATGATTGCTGTTGGCGTGGCAAGAACCAGTGCACAGGGACAGAATACAACCAGTATCGTAACTGCACGGATTATCTCACCCGTAATCAATCCTGTAATCAGTGCCGCCGACAGGGCAATAACCACAATCCATGTCGCCCACCGGTCAGCAAGCCTCACAATTTTTGCCTTGCCTGCATTGGCAGACTGAACAAGCTTTATCATCCTTTGGATGGAACTGTCTTCCCCAACCTTTACTGCCTCCATGTCAAAAGCGCCGAACTGGTTGACTGTCCCACTGGAAACCTCATCACCCTCTTTCTTATCTACAGGCATAGATTCCCCCGTCATAACTGCCTGGTTTATTGAAGTCTGCCCGGAACAGATCACCCCGTCCACAGGAATTGTCTCGCCGGGAAGTATCCGCAGGATATCTCCGACACGCACTCTTTCCGCCGAAACCGTTTCTTCCTTCCCGTTTTTGATCACCCGTGCCGTCTGTGGCGTCAAACGGACCAGTTTTTCAATCCCCGCCCTTGCCTTTGCAACCGTCAGATCCTCAAGCAGTGCCCCAAGCTGCATAATAAAGACAACTTCGCCGGCGGCAAAATCTTCGCCGATACAAAGGGAAGCAATCAGGGCAATTGACACAAGCACATCCGCCTTAATGTCAAAAGCAGTGACAAGCCCGATAACTGCTTCCAGGATAATCGGTATACCGCACAGGATAACCGAAATCCAAGCTGCGTCAAATGGCAAAGGTACAAGGTCGAATATACTGACAAGCAAAGCCACCCCTGATACGGCAAGCAAGGCAATATCCTTCTTTATGCCTCCTGCTTCCAGAATTTCCTCTATCCTCTTCATAAATCTTTTCATAATAGCACCCCTTCATATACCTATGGGGGTATATGTATATTATACATATAGGGGTATTGGTATGTCAAGTAGTTAAAAAGAAAACAGTCGAATTGACTGTTTTCTTTTTAACTGCCGTCTGTTGCTTTGTGTATTTTGTCTATTTCATATTGGCGAACCGTTCCACTGCCTTCGTAAAACTTTCGATGGTTTTCTCTGAATCTCCGTTTTCAATCCCATCACGTACACAGTGTTTGATATGTCCTTCCAATACAACCTGTCCGCACTTGTGCAGGGCAGATTTCGCCGCATTGATCTGCGACAGAATATCCTCACATGGAACATCTTCATCTACCATACGGTCAATCGCCTGAATTTGACCAAGAATCTTCGCCAGTCTGCGGTGCAGGTTCTCAGCATCCATACATTGTCTCATGTTTTCACCTCCATATACCATAAGAGGTATATGTATATTATATCTGTTACCGGTTTAATTGTCAAGTTCACGCTTTTATCTTCACACGGTTATTCCCATCCCTAAAAGCAAACCAAACACCGTCCTTATTACTCCATCGCCCAATTCTGGCTTTGCGTCTGGAGCTTCACCATACGGGCATAAATACCGTTCTTTTTTAGAAGCATATCGGAATTGTCCTGCTCTGCCACAGTACCGTCCGAGAGAACGACGATCTTATCCGCTCCCGCAACAGTACGCATACGGTGAACAATGATCATGACCGTCTTGTCTTGAATCAGCCTTGACAGGGATTCTTGGATCAGCGTTTCGTTTTCAACGTCAAGACTTGCTGTCGCTTCATCCAGCAGGATGATCGGGGCATTCTTTAAAAATGCCCTCGCAATAGAGATACGCTGGCGTTCCCCACCTGACAGTTCGCAGCCATTCTCTCCGATCAGTGTATTCCACTTATCTGGGAGTTTCTTCACAAATCCATCCACATTTGCAAGCCTTGCCGCCTCAAGCACCTCCGCATCGGATGCATCTTTCCGTCCCAGGCGGATATTCTCCATGACCGTATTGTTAAACAGCGTGACATCCTGAAATACGATGGAATACAGCGACATCAATGCCTCAGGATCGATTTTCGAGATATCCATGCCGCCTACCGTGATCTTTCCTTTCTGGATATCCCAGAACCTTGAGGCAAGACGGGAAACTGTTGTTTTTCCGCCGCCGGAAGGCCCTACCAATGCAGTGACTTCCCCCTGCCTTGCGGTAAAGGATATATCTCTTAATACCGTTTCCCCGCTGTTATAGGAAAATCCCACATGGTCAAAGGTAATGTCATAGCCTTTGTTTGTCAGTTTATCCGTACCTTTTTGTTCAGGGTGGCTTAATATCTCGTCCATACGTTTGCACTGTATATTCTTCATCATGATAATGGCGCTTAAATTATCCAGTGCTGCAGTCAGCGGATCATAGACACGGGAAACCAGAATCATAAAAGCAAAGAATGTCAACAGGGTGATTTTCCCCTCCGCCAGCAACGTGCCGCCCGCCAGTACGGTGGTGGCAATCCCCAGCTTCAATATCATACGCCCTGATGTGTTGAATACTGCATTGGTAAGCTCTCCTATCACCGTATATTTTTCAACGGCTTTGATTTTTTTATCCAGCCCTTTTAAGTAGTCTTCTTCCGCATTGTTTGCCTTCAAATCACGCAGCGTTTCCAGACACTCCTGTATACCGTCCGAACACGCAATGGACACCTGCGAAATGTTCTCCTGCCTGATACGCATAATGCCCGAAGTGGCAATTATGATGCCGAAAGAAACGGGCAGTACCCAAAGCGCAGCAATCGCCATACGCCAGTCAAAAATAAAAATACCGACAGCTATCAGAAGCGTTGAAATTACGGAGCCTACAAATTCCGGAACCCAGTGAGATAATCCGCTCTCCAATGATGCACAGTCCGCCATAAGCACAGTAGTTAAGTCAGACAGATCCCTCTTTCCAAAAAATGACATAGGAATTTTACGCAGCTTCTCCGCAAGAGACAGCCTGCGCACACCGCTCTCAACATAGGTGGCAAAAAAAGTGGCGTTGTACTGGATATAGCAGGTCAGCATGATCAGTCCAAGAGCTATGGCAAGACCTACGATGTAAAAGGTGCTTTTCCCGTGCGGGATACCACCATCCAACAGGTCGCTGATGAGGTTATATAAAAGTACTACCGGAACCATTAGGGAAAGATTATGCAGGATGCAGGCAAAAAACGCCTTTACCATATCTTTCGCACCTTGATCAGAAAGGGCAAATGTGTGTTTTAATTTCTCAAGCATTTGAAACACCTACCTTCCATTTTGCAGCCTTGTTGTACTGCTCCCACATTTTGGCATACAGACCATCTCTGTTCTTAAGCTCGTCATGTGTGCCGCAGTCTGCTACACGTCCGTCCTTTACGACGATAATCCTGTCCGCACCGGTAACGGTGGAGAGCCTGTGTGCAATCATCAGCACGGTCTTTCCTTTTGCCAGAACATTAAACGCAGCCTGCACCTTCGCCTCATTGTCCGGGTCGGCAAAAGCGGTAGCTTCGTCCAGTATCAGAATCGGTGAGTTTTTCAGCATCACTCTTGCAATGGAAATACGCTGCTGCTCTCCGCCTGACAGATACACACCTTTTGCTCCCACGACCGTATCCACGCCATTCGGCAGCTTTTCAAGAATATCGTCGCACTGTGCATCATGAAGAGTTTTTAAGACTTCCTCACGGGAAGCGTCCGGCTTTGCCATCCGCACATTTTCCAGGATAGAGGTTTTCAGGAGTCTGGAATCCTGAAAAACAAAGGATACCGTGTCCATAAGTTCCTCTTTGGATATATCTTTGACATTTACTCCACCGACCTTCACGCTGCCGCCTGTCACGTCCCAGAACCTTGCCACGATACTTGCAAGGGTGGTCTTACCTTCGCCTGACGGTCCTACAAATGCAACGTGTTCGCCGGCTTTGATGGTAAGAGAAATATCATTAAGTGCGTTTCTGTCTGCATCCTTATACCGGAAAGAAACCTCCGAAAGCTCCACAGAATTGTCTTTCGGGTGTTTTGGATGTTCCGCTTCCGGCAGCGGCTGCATTTCCAGAATGCTGTCGATGCGGGACATGGAATCCGCCACAATCAGCTTGTTTTCACTGGCATACATGATTTTTGTCAGCGTCAGTGTAATGACTGGCGTGATGATGATATAGTACATCAAGTTCAGCAAGAATTCATTCGTCACGCCATCCGATGTCATTACCAGCGCAGCAGCAATCAGGACGGCAAAAATCCCATTCACCAGCGTAGTATAGCACATCATTGGGAAACGCAGGTCTTTCGTATAGGCGATCACCCACTTCTCATAATTGTCAATGGATTCTTTAAACTGCTTAAAAGAGAACACCGACTGCCCGAAGGTCTTAACCACCGATATTCCTCTCACATACTCCACTGCCTCGCCCGCCATCTGTCCCAGGGCATTGTTGTATTCCTCCATTTTCTTTGCCATGCGTTTGCCTGTCATGACGCTCATAATGATAAATGCCGCCACAACAGGCAGAAGGCTTAAAAGCCCCAGACGCCAGTCGAAAACAAGCAGAAGAATGAGCAGTCCCACAGGCGTGGCGAGCGCATTCGCCTTGTCGGGAAGCTGGTGGGCAAGATAGGTTTCCGTTGCCGCACTGGACTCATAGACAGTCTTTCTGGCCTTGCCGCTGCCCATACTGTCCATGAACCCCATAGGCAGTGTCACGATGTGGTGCATTGCTTTCATACGAATATTTGCCTGTACACGGAAAGCCGCCAGATGTGAACAAATCAGTGCCGCAACATAAATCAAAATCGCAGCTACCGCAGACAGCACCGCCATCCAGCCGTTATGAGTAAGATTCTGTGCGTCCCCATAATTCGGGGACACGTCCAGAATCTCCCTAATCACCTTCCAGATATACACGAACGGAAGCAGCGCCACCAAAGCGCTAATTGCACTTAAAATCCATGACGCTATGGTAAGGTACTTGTAACCACCGGCATAATCCAGAAGCCGCTTTAAATTGGATTCTTTTTTCAAAGCTAAAACCTCCTTGTGAAATTTTTATGATAAAGGAAACGCTGCAGTCATTTCCGGTTACCCGTATAAAACATAGGTTAGTTATTGCTAACTTATAGAGAAAATATAATAGAAAGACGCAATGCGTACTTTCTATTATCAGTTGCCAAGCATCCGAAGAAGCTGCCAGTAGCAGATTCTTTCGGTAATGGAGGACTACTGCCCCATGATCTTCATCCACCCTGCGGTGTAAAAATCATTTAGCTGCTGCAAAAACACCTTCGCATCTTCAAACGGCATTTTATGCAGAACCATTTCAAAAAAGGCATTTATCATCCCCGTTGCCATGATATGCTCCAGCCTTTCATCAATCTTAGGGACAGAAGCTCCAAGCTGCTCTAAAACATTATAATACTTATGGGTGGACTCTACCTCAAGCTCCACCATATCATCTATCATGCCGGCGTATTTCGTACCCTCCGAGCATTTCAGTATTAAATAAAACTCATCCATATGTTCAAAGGAATATGCCAGCAGATCATTCATGCATTCCGCAGACATCTTTCCCATTTGCTCCGGCTGCTTTTCCATGGGCAGATTTTCAAAAGATTCATGAGCCTGCCGATATCGGCTCATCATATACTCATAAGCCGGATCTACCAAAGCCGCAAACAGTTCTTCCTTGCTGTCATAATAGCCGTAAAATGCCCCGGTAGTCACGCCTGCGGTTTTTACAATATTGCGTAAAGAAGCGGCCTGAAACCCTTTTTCCATAAATTCGGCCTTTGCCGCCGTATGGATCATCTCTAATGTGCTTTTTTCCGATTCACCCATTCTGCCGCCTCCTTTGATATAACGGTGTTATATATCACTGTTACAGTATAACCTGCGGCTGCGTTTTTGTCAAGAGAATAAAAGAAATTTTGTATAAATAACCAAATATGAATTTATAGTATCCTGTCCCTTTGTTCAGCCTATAAAATCCAAACCACAGAAAAGCTTCCAATATGGAATAATTTAGTCACACACCCTGACACGTCCGCTTATAGTTGTACCATGAAAACAGAACCCTTTCCAGGTTTGCTTGTAACAAATATTTTACCGCCGCATCGGTTTAAAATTTCTTTGCAGAGTGCTAAACCCAGTCCGTTTCCCTGGGCTTGTCTGGAAGTATCACCTTGATAGAATTTTTCAAAAATATGTTTCATAGTTTCCTGTGTCATACCAATACCGTCATCACTGATAAAGACCTTATAAGAACTGCCGTCTTTTTTAAGATGAATAGAAACACATCCCCCATCATTGGAAAATTTAATGGCATTACTAATGAGATTTACCCAGACCTGAAACAAAAGTGATTTCTGTCCAAAATATTCGGCTTCCGGCAGATCAATATCCAGTTCAATATTCTTTCTGCTCCATTTAGCTTCCAATATTACAATTGCTTCCCTTATCTGTTCGTCCAGACGGAATGATACCGGAGGATCTAAATAAGTCTGATTTTCTATCTTAGAAATTCTCAGAATATTATTTGTTAGGTCATTGAGCTTGTCAATATTAAAAAATACCTTTTGAATATATTCTTTGCGTTCTTCTTCAGTCAGTTCCGGATCTTGAAGAAGTGTGACATATCCCGTAACAGAAGACAAAGGCGTCTTGAACTCATGAGATACATCGGCAATGAAATCATTTCTTATCATTTCTACCGAGTTAAGCTCCTTCGCCATATTATTAAAATTTTTAAAAAAATCCGCAAATTCTTCAATGTGCCCGTCATATTCAAGCTTTACACTATAATCGCCATTGGCAATTTTTTTGAGAGCCTTGTTTATCTGATTCAGCGGATTGAAAACCTTCATTATCATAAAGTTAGAGGCAACAGCAGATAAAATGATACACAAAACGCAGAGCATGAAAATAATAAAAGATGGATTTTTAATCCGATTTATTGAAAATCCCAACTGTTCGAGAATTCGGATAATAACAAAGGCTATAAAGCTGAATGTAATAATAATGCTGAAAAAAAGAAATCTTGTCCGCATTTTTATTTTTATGTATTTTTTTGATTTGCATTTTTCCTTGTCTTTGTTTCTATTCATTTTTTCACCGCCCGATAGCCAAGCCCACGGATAGTAACAATTTCAAAGTCACTGTTATTTTTAAATCGCTCTCTCAGACGGCTTATATGAACATCCAAAGTATGCGAATCAACATATTCTTCAATACCCCAAATATCGTCAAGAATTTGCTGACGTGTAAATATTTGTCCCGGATAGGAAAGCAGCTTGTAAAGCAGTTGGAATTCTTTCAGAGGAAGTACCTGTGAACCGTTTTTATCTGTTACTGTACAAGAATCATATTCAATTAATGTATTGCCGAAAGCAAGCTTTTTTTCGCTTACGCTTTTGGCACGTCTGAGAAGTGCATTTACTCTCAGCAGCATTTCATTAATATCAATTGGCTTTACCATATAATCGTCTGCTCCCGCATTAAAGCCGTATTGCTTATCCATAATATCACCTTTGGCGGTTATAATCAAAACAGGTATTTCGATCCTGCTTTCTCTTAGCTGACGCACAAAATCAAATCCGTTAGTACCCGGCATCATAACGTCCGATATGATAAGGTCGATATATTCCTTTTCTAAAATATTAAGAGCATGCTGTACATTTTTTGCCCCGTATGCCTGATAATTATTTCTTATAAGAGTTTTACAAAAAAGATTCTGCAAATCAGCGTCATCTTCAACAACTAATATCTGAAACATTCGTTACACCTCTTTTGAAATTCTGGCAGTATTATATTATACCGCTTTTTATTATAAATTGCAAACCTCAATAAAACCTCAATAAAAATTGAGATAAATTTGACCTGTAATTGAGAAAACCATTTTATAATAACTTCATATCAAAAAGGAGGTATATAAATATATGCTGGAACTAAAGGGTATAAAGAAAGATTATGCTGCCGGAGAAAATACGGTGCATGCGCTTAAGGGAATAGATCTTAAATTCCGTAATCATGAATTTGTATCTATTCTGGGACCTTCCGGATGCGGAAAAACCACAATGCTGAACATTATCGGCGGTTTGGATCAGTATACGGAAGGAGATCTGATAATCAACGGACGTTCTACAAAGGATTTTAAAGATAAGGACTGGGATACATACCGTAATCATTCAATCGGTTTTGTATTTCAGAGTTATAATCTGATACCGCATCAGACAGTACTGCAAAACGTTGAGCTTGCGCTTACTCTTTCAGGCGTTTCTAAAGCAGAGAGAAAAAAGCGTGCAAAAAAAGCTCTGGAAGAAGTAGGACTGGGAAATCAGCTTAACAAGAAACCAAGCCAGATGTCCGGCGGACAGATGCAGCGTGTTTCAATTGCAAGAGCGCTTGTAAATAATCCGGATATAATTTTGGCTGATGAGCCGACAGGTGCACTGGATACCAAAACCAGTATACAGGTAATGGAAATACTCAAGGAAGTATCCAAAGATCGGCTGGTTATTATGGTTACCCATAATCCCGAGCTTGCTGAAAAATATTCTACAAGAATTATCCGTATGCTTGACGGTTCTCTTACTGATGATTCTGTTCCGCTTACAGAAAAAGAAGTACAGTTGGAACAGGTTCAGGACCAAATGTCACAGGAACAGGAAAAGGATAAAAAGAAACCTTCCATGTCGTTTGGGACTTCATTTTTGCTTTCTTTGAAAAATCTGATTACCAAAAAAGGCCGTACCGCGCTTACTTCCTTTGCAGGAAGTATCGGTATAATAGGTATCGCATTGGTTTACGCAGTGTCTCAGGGATTTACGGAATATATTGACGATGTGCAGGAAAATGCACTGTCTTCCTATCCGCTGACTATTGAAAAAACTAATACGGATCTTAGCGCCATTATGGAAACCTTTATGGGACAAACAAATGATAATGCAGATCATGAAAATAATGCCGTTTATGAAAATTCTTCCATGTATAACATTGTAGAAACTTTTAATAATCTGGATTCTACTGAAAATGATCTTAAATCATTTAAATCTCATATTGATTCTGAATACGCAGACAATGAATCAGAGTTACATAAAGCACTTAACGGTGTACAGTATAGCTATGATTTAGATTTGCTTGTTTATACTGAAAATGTGGATGGTACAATTATTCCTTCTGATGTAAGCAAGCTGTTAACAAATCTGTTAATGGAATATATGAACATAGATATGACTTCCATGCAAAATTTAAGAAGCAATTCTTCTATTATGAATTTGGATAATTCTCCGATGTCATCTATGGGCGGTATATCTGTAAATGTATGGCAGGAAATGCTTTCCGGTGACAACGGAGACCCAGTTAATGATATTCTGAAAAAGCAATATGATGTAGTATACGGTACTTGGCCGTCAAAATATGACGAAGTTGTACTTGTACTGGATGAAAATAATGAATTGGACGATACTACTCTATATGCTCTTGGACTGGAATCCGAAGAAGAAATGGGTAAGATCATTACCGCAGCTATTGACGGTACCAAGCTGGAAGAAAAGTCATCGCAGAAATGGTCTTATGAAGAAATATGCAATATGGAGTTTAAAACAATCCTTAATTCCGACTGCTACAGCTACGATGAAAAAACAGGTCTGTATACTGATCTGCGTGAAACAGATGCAGGTCTGAAATATTTATATGATAATGCTCTTCCGTTAAAAGTTTCAGGTATAATCCGTCCGAATGAAGACGCAGAAACAACCATGCTTTCAGGATCTATCGGCTATACCAGTGATCTGACAAAATATGTGATTGAAAACAGCCATAATTCAGATGTGATAAAAGCGCAGCTTGATGATCCTTCTAATGATATTTTCACAGGTTTACCATTCCATGAAACTACCGGAGATCTGACAGATGAAGAAAAAAATACAGAATTTAACGCTTATCTTGATTCATTGGACGATAAATCAACAGCAGCCGTATATGTACAAATGATGAGTATTCCGACAGAAGAACAGCTTGACGCTTCGGTGAAGGAAGCAATGAATGGAATGACACGTTCTGATATGGAAACTGCTATGACTCAGGCGCTTACAGAGCAAATGGGTATGTCTGAATCAGATGTTTCTGATTATATTGCAGATATGAGCGATGAGGAAATAACCGATTCCTTTACACAGATGATGGCAGAACAGGTAAAAGTTCAGTATGCACAGCAGGTTCAGGAACAAATGTCGACAATGACACCTGAAGAACTTGCAGCGGGATTCCAGCAGCTGAAAAACTCCCTTACTGCAAAGCAGGGAGCAGTATACTATGACTCAATACTGGAATTTTCCGATTCCACTTATGAAGATAATCTGAGTGAAATGGGATATGTGGATCTGGACGATCCAAGCGCTATTAATTTGTACGCATCCTCTTTTGCAAATAAGGATGTTATAACGGATGAAATAGAAAACTACAATAATTCAGTTGAAGAAATTGAACAGATTCAGTATACCGATTACATTGGTTTAATGATGTCCTCTATTACTACTATTATTAATACTATTACATATGTATTAATTGCTTTTGTAGCAATTTCATTGATTGTATCTTCAATTATGATTGGTGTTATTACGCTGATTTCCGTTCAGGAACGTACCAAAGAAATCGGTATTCTCCGTGCAATCGGTGCATCAAAGCGTGAAGTATGCAGCATGTTCAATGCCGAAACAATTATAATCGGATTGATTTCAGGCGTGTTTGGTGTTGCCTTGACATATATTCTCTGCATTCCGATTAATGCTGTTATTCACAGTCTTACCGGTATCAACAATCTGAGTGCATTTTTACCGATTCCGGCAGCAATCGTTCTGATTCTTGTCAGTGTAGCATTAACGCTTCTGTCCGGTTTGATCCCTTCCAGAAGCGCTGCAAAGAAAGATCCAGTAGTCGCTTTGCGTACAGAATAAAAATTGTTCTTAGATATAACTATAAATAAAACCGTAGAATAAAGCGTAATATCGCTGACGGAGAATATAATTTTTTACAAAACCCACAGGCTAAAGCCTGTGGGTTTCTTCTTGTGTTTCAGTGGTCTTATTGGTATGTGAGATATTGTACAGAGCATGAGTTCAAAAAACTATATGCCACCAAAAAAGCCGACTATTATCACAGTACCGGAGATGAACTTCCTCGCTGTAAGAGGTCAGGGCAACCCAAATGATGAAAACGGTACATACAAGCAAGTATTTACACTTAACTTCAGGAATAAATATACATGAATAAGGATAATCCCGTTAATAATTATTAATCTATATTATAATAAAATTATTTTTCAATCCATCCCTTATTCTCCATCCAATGTATAACACCTGTTTCTTTTTCAACATAATAATTTTGCCAAAATGTAAAAGGCTTCTCTGTTAGATTTGCAAAAACCGGAACTAATAAATATGCACATAAAACTAGATAAACCACTAAAAGACGTTTGCTGAATATAGTATTTGGTCTTCGCATTTTTTTATACAAATTATCAATAAATGTGCAGAATTTATCTGATATCAAAGTTAATCCCTGATCTACAGTCCCAAACATACCACCAAATTTACTGTGCAATATACTAATAGGAATTTCAAACAACATATATAAGCAATAAAAAATTTTTTTAATAATCCAAGGTAAAATTGAAAAAATTTTTAGAAGAGGTTTTGCAAGTATAAGCCATACAAGAAAGATTATTCCAAAAATTAAAGCCAATCGCGCTCCAACTGGTAAAGATATAAAGATTTTAAACAAATCATGCATAGTCAATCCCCCTCATCAAATAACTCATCAACACTGCTTGTATCAAGCTGTTCTAACGATTTATTATTTGAAGAATGAGAAAATTGCAAAAAAGACTGTGCTTGATCAGAAATATCTGCATCGGTAATAAATCCTTCATCTCGAAGTTTTAACAGCATGTTAAACTTCTCATTATCATTTTGTTTCTCGTATTCTTCAATGCTGCGTATTGCTTCAACATCTGTAATAATACCTTGGGCAGCCTGTTCCCAAATTGCATCAGCATAAGTTTTGGTTTTATGGTGCATTGCTATTTCTCCAGCAGCCATAGTCATTTCGTGTTTTATCGTCATATCATCACGATTTTTTAATATTTTCATAGCTTCTTCATTTGGTTCAGTCATAACAGTTATTACCTGATAAGTAAGTCCGGAAGTATCATCTGAAACAACTGATGCCGTTAGCACCCGTGTTAATTCTTCATCAATACCATTATAATTTAAAATACTATACTTTCTTGTTATTGCTTTGACATCAAGTGAAAACTGATTATTTAAAAAATCCTTAACACTGATATTTTTTGCATTAGCACAAAACTTGATTGGATCATTTACATATACGTTTGCTTTTATCATAACCTTAAAAGTATAGGAAGTTTCTCGACAATTAGAATTAAATTCATGAGGATAAACAAGTGTGTTTCGGGATATTTCAACAAGTCTCTTGTATTGTCCACGCCTTATCTCCCTTACCGTAGTACGATCATCTACTATTATGTCATCTGTTATTCCTTCAGTCAACAGAAACCATGAATCACGCTTATGATAATTAGGTATCTGTGGAAATAAACCGTTTTTATATTCCACGCCTATTTGACCATTTTCGCCATTAAGTATAAACATTGTTCCCTGCATTAATTATATCCCTCCGATTAAATTATTCTAAAATCTTTTTATTAAGAGAAGTTTCACTTCCGTCGTTTGATTCTGACTTTTCAGAACTTTCAATTCGAATTTTTTCAGATGTTTGAAGTGATAATTTTTTCTCTATAAATTTTTTTATTTCATCTGCCAATCTACAATTACATTTTCTTAGAAATAATATTATATCTCGTTGAAATCTTGGATTATTTTCATATGTAAGCTGAAAAAAGGCTTTAAGACCATTAAGAGTTTTTTTAGTAATATCATATTTTGAAATTTCTTTTAAATATGATTCAAGTAACAAAAACAAGCATTTCCTAGCATCATATATTTGAAGTGTAGCATTAACAACAGGCAACAGATTTTCCAATTGCTGCTTTTTATCGCAAACAACCAATGCAAGATTAGGTTGATTACCGGAAATCTTATAATATTCATATGTTAATAATTCAAGATACCATATACAAATCATTTGTTTATTTTTATAACCGTGCATATTATTAATCCATTCATTAAGTACCTCAGATATAAGTGTTCTGGTACGCTCAAAACTAATAAGTAATATTCTTATATAAGTCATATTTTCCTTACGCCAATCGTCACGTTCAATCATAGAATAAAGATTTATAATCGATTTTCGTACTTTATTGTCAAATTCAGCATCACGTTCTTCATATTTAATATTTGAATAAACATATAATGCAGATTTCCATTTCCACGAACTGCTTGAATCAGCCCATTGTTTTATAAATGGCAATATTTTCTGGCGGTAATTTATATCATTATATAACTCAATTGCTATTAAACCGAGAAGTATATACTTTTCTGAATCAGATACAAATCTTTGAAAAAAATGATTAACTCCGGCATTAAAATCCATTTTTAATACATTTACAAATGCATTTGTAATTTGAGCTGTTTTAAAATTTGTTCTGTATTGAAAAGTATCACTCACATTTATCATCCAGCGAGCTATACTGCTTCTTAATGATGGAAATTGCTGCCACAGGTTTTTTAATGCTTGTGGTCGATTTTTTCCAAGTCCAATGCAATTTGTTCCATTATCTAAAACAAACATCTTTCCGTTAATAGTCTTTAATAGACTGTCTATTGATATAAATGGATTCTGACGTATAGCTATTTCATTTCCTTCTTCATCAATTGTCTTTGGAAATTCGTTTAATAACTTCAATTTTAAATCCTGCAAATCGTCTAATTCTACATATTCAAATACACATAAAATTACTGCTACAGCAAAATGTTCCCCACCCTTTACTTTTTCACCGAATTCTGCAAATTCCTCAGCAATACTTAAGTCATAAACTTTATCAACATTCCTTACGTTTGTTGTCACATCTTTGATATTATAATCATTTAAAGACATTCCGCCGTTAATAACTGCATTTTCAATTATCATCAAATTTTTAGCTTGGTTATTTCCAATATAATTACCGCTATTGTATATTTGTTTCTCTTTTGCAATATCACCAGATGTTTTAAGTACATTTTTAAAGAAATTCTGAGTATTTTCTTTTTTTTCAGCATCGTCCGGCGATGAATCCTCTGTAATCTTAGCGTTAATATCATCCTTTTCAGCCAAAATGTATCCCTCCATGAATTTCCGCATTTTGAATAACCTGAAGATTTTTTGCCTGATTGTTTTTTATGTATAATGAATCATTGTTTTTCTTATTATCTCTGCTTTCATTATCATGTATTTCATTAGCAACCTTGTCGTATATGTTATCTTTACCATCACTTTTAATATCCAGATATCTTCCAAATGAATCAATTATTTCTTTTGAAGGTATTCCATAAGCGATTTTTTTTAATCTAAAGTTATCACCAAAGTTCCATGCGATCATTCCAATAGCAAATCCATCTTCTGTTATTAAAGGTCCACCGCTGAATCCATGCGTAATAATTTCCGCCTCTTTAAGTTGAATGTATTTTCCATTCTCTATGTAACTTTGAAAAATAGGTTCAGCAGGAATGCCAATCTTTTCACCGTTTGGAAACCCCAAAGTACTTAATTGCTCATTTTTCTGTCCGCCCACTTTTAATCTATAATAAACCATAGGTTTCAAATCAGAATGAAGTATTGCAATATCTTTTTCCTTATCTACAGCGATCAATACAGCAAAATGTACAGTTTCTGATGCAACAAATTTAAAAGAAATCGGACTATTTAAACCTATACTGTCTATTAATTTAAGAACATGATAACATGTCAAAATATAGCCGTTTGAAGAAGTAAAAAATCCTGTTCCAATACTGTATCCACTTCCATTTAATATATTAACAATTCCTTGTACATCCATTTTACACGTTCTCCCTTCAAGAATTAGTCCACTTTAATTTGACTGTAATACTTGCTTCTGAGCTAACAGATGAAATAATGATACCTGCATCTGCTGAAAATTTTACAGAAAATGACACCTCAAATTCATCTGGGGCAGCATCAAGACTTTTTATTGAATTTACAATACCACTTGAGAAAGCTTTTATTTGCGCAAAAGAATTATCTAAAAATTCTTTTGATTTTTCTACTATTTTTCCATAATTAGCAATTGGTACAAATGCTTCGTTTTTATTCTTTTTTATATCTTCCTTGGCCGTCTCTAAATAAATTTTCGTATTATCATCCAACTTTACCTCAATAAAGTTACACATTTATAAACACTCTCCCTACCCTATTAGAATTATAATATTTAAACTATTATATTCGCTTTGTAATGCCATTATATACCATTTTTAGACAAAAATCAATAGATTTATTCATATTTATGTAAAAAATCTTATATTTTTTACAATATTAACAAAATATATTTGGTACAAATAGCAAAAACGACTGAGAGTGAGTTTTTCACCTTTTATTTCTCCTTTACTCAATAAAAATCCGTTTATATTGACAATAAAACTTATATCCAGAATTTTTATATGTAAATCACTGCCACCTTCAGATTTCCGTACATTTCATTCAGAGTAAATTAATTCTCCAGACCATCTGTCAAATAAATCCTTCAGTACGTCCATTATCAGATTGCTTGTGATCTGAGCGCAGTAGGCAAAGGATATTTGTTATATGGTATAAACCTAAAGGTTAAAGCGTAGAAACTATTTTGTACTTCACAAGCAGATAAATCCGGGATATAATAGAGATATCAAAACACGAACCAATGGTTCTGAAACGGAGGTCTTATCATGGAATATATTACATTAAACAATGGTATCAAAATGCCTATGCTGGGTTATGGTGTGTATCAGGTTACAAAAGACGAATGCAAGCGATGTGTACTGGACGCACTGGAAACAGGCTATCGTCTGATTGACACAGCTCAGAGCTATTTTAATGAGGAAAAAGTCGGACAGGCACTGGCAGAGTCCGGCATTCCCAGAAGAGATATTTTTCTCACCACTAAAGTCTGGGTAGAGCATTACGGCTATGAGGAAACAAAAAAATCTGTGTACATTTCCCTTGAAAAATTGAAAACAGAATACCTTGACCTAATGCTGCTACACCAACCTTTTGCCGATTATTATGGTGCATACCGTGCACTGGAAGACCTGTATACCGAAGGCGTAATCCGTGCAATTGGTGTTTCCAACTTTTATCCGGACAGACTTGTGGACATTGCAAATTTTGCCCGTATTGTCCCTATGGTCAATCAGGTGGAAACACATCCGCTGAATCAGCAGACAGAAGCTATGCAGTGGATGAAAAAATATGATGTGCAGATTGAGGCATGGGCACCTTTCGGTGAAGGCAGAGGCGGTTTGTTTGAAAATGATGTACTGACTGCCATCGGAAAAAAATACAATAAAACTGCTGCTCAGGTTATGCTGCGCTGGAATTTGCAGCGTGGAGTGGTAGTACTTCCAAAATCCACTCACAAGGAACGAATGGAGCAAAATTTCAATGTATTTGACTTTTCTTTGACAGAAGAAGATATGCAGAAAATTGCTGCGATGGATACACAGACAAGTGCATTTTTCTCACACTATGACCCAAACATGGTAGAATGGTTTGCGAAAATGGTAGAGGAGCGAAAGCAGCAGCATGACAGTTCCAAAGAGAAGAAAAACTGGTAAAGTCTGTTTTCTGAATGGAAGAGAGGCATACACATCAAAAAAAGAAACGTAATCCTGCTATGGAAGGAGTACAACATCTTTTATCTGATGCACGGAGGTTAGAGTAATGAAACAAGTACATTCAGAACTCCGGACAATACTTCCAATTTCACGGAAATCATGAAATGATTGTTCAATCATTAAAAGGAGGTTTTCTTATGAAAAAACGATTATATATGACTGTTGTAATATTTATTTGCTCAGTAATATCTGTCTTTCCGGTTAGTGCAGATACAGCAATAACACAAAGCCTGTCAGAATCCAAAACCCTGGTTGCCTACTACTCTGCCAGCGGAACTACCGACCGGATTGCACAATTCATTGCAGAAGAAATGAATGCTGATACGTTTGTCATCACTCCGGTTGACGAATACACAGATGCTGACTTAGACTGGACAGATTCTTCCAGCCGTGTGGTAACAGAACACAATGATCCGAACCGACATACAGAACTTGTCACAGTAATGCCTGAAAGCTTTGACAATTATGACAATATTTTTATCGGTTATCCCATCTGGTGGCAGGAAGCTGCATGGGTAGTCAATGACTTTGTAATGGAAAATGATTTCACCGGAAAAAATGTCATTCCGTTCTGCACATCCATGAGTTCTCCATTAGGCGAAAGCGGCACAAAACTTGCTGCAATGGCAGGTACCGGTAACTGGCTGGAAGGAATGCAGTTTACAAGCTATTCTTCACAGGAACAGGTACAGGAATGGGTAAATAGTCTTGATCTGTTCAAACCGGATATTCATAGGGGTGATGTCAATGGTGATGGCAATGTAAATGCTGGTGACGCTGCGTTTATTGCTAAAAAGCTTGCAGAAGCATCCATTTCAGGAGAGGAAATAACCGTTGAAAAATATCCTTATGCTGATTTTAATAATAACGGAAAAATATCTGCACAGGACGCAGCAATGATTGCAAAATGGGTAGCAGAACAGGCACTGAAAAAATAAAAATTTAAGCGGACTGGAAAGTCCGCTTTTTATTGTATTTAGAATCCCCAACTTGCCGGGGATGCTTATTTAGACAAGTCATTTTATTTTCCGATCGGTTAGTTTTCTGAGTGATTTATTACCTGTGCAACGGCATCTAAAAATCGTTTTACGGTGGGCGATGGATTCGGAGAATGCAGCAATCCAAAAGGAATTGTATAATCCCAGTCTACAGGAAGAACTTTCAGCAAAGGGTGAACATTTGCCCAGTTGTCAATACATATCATCAGCTGATTGCCATTTTCACACTGATTAAAAGCGCTGACCGTAAACATATCAAAATCCACGATGTTTATCTGTGAATGATTCTGTAACAGTTCATCACGCATTACATCAAGATATGTATTCCAGCCACGCTGAATCATCATAAGGTTTTTGCCGTGTATATCAGATACGGTAAGATGTTTTTTCTCAGACAAGTCATTATAAATAGAAACTGCACAGCGTATCGGCTCATGTGATATCAAAAAACCAGCACATTTTCTGGATTTCAAAAAACCGTCATCAAACAGTCCGGCTACAATATCAATGTTTTTGCCAAGATTTTTTAGAATTTCTCTGGAATTTTCCGGTGTGTTTTCAAAAGGAACAAGCTGGAATTTGATGTCCGGACAAAGTGCATGAATCTGCGGCCACATATCCATAAGAAATTGCCCCGGAGTCATAGGCGAAGTTCCTATACGAATTATGCAGTCCTCGTTTTGCATAGCATTTTTGGCACGGCTGACGGAATCATGACAATATTGTATGATGTATTTTGCATCATGATATAAAGATTTTCCCGCATCAGTCAGCAAAATCCCACGATGGGTACGAGTGAAAAGCTGAAGATCCAGAGAAGACTCCAATAAATTGATCTGCTTGACAACAGCGGTCGGAGAGATGTAAAGTTCTTCTGCCGCTTTATTAAAACTGCCGCAGTCCGCTACTTTAAGAAATGTTTCCAACTGAGGATTATACATAGAAATACCGCCTTTCTGATAGATTTTATTGTAGCATAATTCTTGATTATTTTCAAGAGCAGTATTAACCTGAAGGACCTCGGTGTAATACCATGTTTGCAGATAATCACATCCAAGACGGGATAAGTCCTTTACACTTTTTTGTTTCAAAAATTCATCATTATCAATGATGTTCATATTGCAATATGTTGATATACCAGAGAGTAGTAGCATAAACACCATTTTCTTCAAACAGAACAAAGGCCTACGATGCTATCTACTTTACACCTATTTGTCAAGTACTAAAGATGAGGTATATAAAAATTTCACTCAGCCTTCAAATTGAATTTACAAAAATCTGAAAAAGCTCCGTTTACATTCAATCACATTTTCTTTTCTCAGCTTGCTGATTTCCGCAGACAGTCCGCTTCTGTCAACTTCGAGAAAATCCGCAAGCTCCTGCCTGTCATATGGAATGGTAAAGTTGCTGCCATGCTGCTTTGCCTGAATCATCAGATATGCCATTAGTTTTTCCCTCGTGGTACGTTTAGATATGATCTCAATTTTCTGATTTAAAAGCAGATTTTTTGCAGCAATGGATTTCATCAGATTAAAAATTATTCTGCTGTGAAATTCGCAGGTATTACAGCATGGATGTAAAATTTTTCTGCTGTCAATAAGCATAACCTCGCATTCTATTTCAGCAATCACATTCACAGGAACGGACTCCGTTTCCGCACAGGCAAAGGATTCCCCGAAAAGCTCTGAAGGTTTAATGGTTGTGACAATACTCCTGTTGCCGTAAAAATCTACACGAACGATCTGTGCCGTCCCGGACAGCAGAATACCCATGTGAGATGCCGTTTCACCTTCCGTAAAGATATACTGATTTTTCGTATATGACATCACTTCTGCTCCCAGACAACTTAGCATTACCAGAAGATTTTCATCCTCTATGCTTTCAAACAACTTACAGTTTCTCAGTATTTCCAGATACTTCTTCATAATAAATCTCCATTTGTTGAAATTTCAACATACTTTTTTCTTTGATTATACTATAATGAAGTCACAAGGTCAAGAAAAAATCAACGGAGGTTTTGTTATGATACGAAAAATTATAAAAATAAATGAAGAAAAATGTAATGGCTGCGGTGCTTGTGCCGCTGCCTGCCATGAGGGTGCTATCGGAATGGTAGACGGTAAGGCGAAGCTGCTCCGTGAGGACTACTGCGACGGTTTAGGTGACTGTCTGCCGACTTGTCCAGTCGATGCGATCACCTTTGAAGAACGTGAGGCGCCTGCTTATAATGAAGCGGCAGTGCTTGCGTCAAAAGCAAAAAAATCACCAGAAGTACTTCCTTGTGGCTGTCCCGGAACACAGTCAAAATTTATTAAAAGGGAGGGAGCTGATCCTATTTTTGAAAATTCACAATCTGTCAGTCGTCTTTCCCAATGGCCGGTACAAATAAAACTTGTGCCTGTGAATGCGCCTTATTTTGACGGTGCAAACCTGCTGATTGCAGCAGACTGTACAGCATACGCCTATGGAAAATTCCATGAGGATTTCATTAAAAACCGCATTACGCTGATAGGATGTCCCAAACTGGATGAGGGGGATTATACCGAAAAGCTGACGCAGATAATTTCAAACAATAACATCAAAAGCCTGACAATTGTTCGCATGGAAGTACCGTGCTGCGGCGGTATCGAAAATGCAGCAAAGCTGGCATTGCAAACAAGCGGAAAGTTTATTCCGTGGCAGGTCATAACAATTTCAACGGACGGCAAAATCATGAATTAAAGGAGTATATTTATGGAAAATAAAATGTTTTGTTTTCAGTGTGAACAGACCGGATGCGGCGGTTGCACAGGAAGTGCTGGCGTCTGCGGAAAGAAAGCAGATACAGCAAAATTACAGGACGAACTGACAGGTGCTCTTATCGGTCTGGCACGTTCGACTGAGGGTAACGAACTTCTGATTAACAGCAATACCTATAACCTGATCATTGAAGGGCTGTTCACAACTCTTACCAACGTAAATTTTGATGATATATCAATTAGAAATCAAATAGAGCATGTGCATCAGGAAAAGGCAAAGCTTATTCCGAATTGCAGAGGCTGTGCTTCACCATGCGGTAAAAACGATGACTATGAAATGAGTGAGCTTTGGAATGCGGACGAAAATATCCGTTCCCTGAAATCGCTGATTCTCTTTGGTCTGAGAGGTATGGCGGCATATGCATATCATGCAATGGTACTGGGCTATACAGATGACGAGGTTAATCATTTCTTCATTGAGGGACTTTTTAAAATCGGTCTTGACCTGACTATGGAAGAATTGATCCCTATTGTGATGAAAGTAGGGGAGATAAACCTGAAATGCATGGATCTGCTTGATAGAGCAAACACTGAAACCTACGGAAATCCTGAGCCGGTAACAGTTCCGCTGAAAGTGGAAAAAGGTCCGTTTATTGTGGTTTCGGGACATGATCTGAGAGATTTGCAGCTTCTTTTGGAGCAGACCAAGGACATGGGAATAAACATTTACACCCACGGAGAAATGCTGCCTGCCCATGCTTATCCGAAACTGAAAAAATATCCGCATCTCAAGGGAAATTTCGGTACGGCATGGCAGAATCAGCAGAAAGAATTTGACAGTATTCCTGCACCTGTTTTGTTTACAACCAATTGTATAATGCCGCCGAAGCCAAGCTATGCTGACAGAGTTTTTACAACAGAAACAGTTGCGTTTCCCGGTACAGTTCATATCGGCGAGGACAAGGATTTCCGTCCGCTCATCCAAAAGGCGCTGGAGCTTGGCGGATATGCCGAAGATATGGAATTTACTGGTGTCAACGGCGGAAAACAAGTGACAACAGGCTTCGGACACCATGCAATCTTGTCAAATGCCGATAAAGTTGTTGCCGCCGTGAAAGCGGGAGCAATACGTCATTTCTTTTTAGTAGGTGGCTGTGACGGTGCGAAATCCGGCAGAAATTATTACACCGAATTTGTAAAGCAAACGCCAAATGACACAATTGTACTGACCCTTGCCTGTGGAAAGTATCGTTTTAATGACCTTGATTTAGGGGAAATCGGAGGACTTCCAAGACTTATGGATATGGGGCAGTGCAATGATGCATACGGAGCGATCAAGGTGGCGACTGCTCTGGCTGAAGCTTTTAACTGTGGAGTAAATGAACTGCCCCTGTCCTATGTGCTGTCATGGTATGAGCAGAAAGCAGTTTGTATTTTACTGACACTGCTTCACCTTGGAATCAGAAATATTCGTCTGGGTCCGTCGCTGCCGGCGTTTCTATCCAAAGATGTGCTTGCATTTCTGGTGGAACATTATGGAATTGGTCCAATTACAACACCTGAAAATGATTTGAGTACTTTAATGAAATAATATCTGATAAGGCATCAGAAAAGCTTGTCTGGAAAAATCCAGCCAAGCTTTTTTATTTGTATTCAAGCTCGAAGCTTGCTCGCTCACTTGTAAATCCGCATAAAATTTCATTTTTATATTCATAATGTCATACTGAATTGACGAAATGTCGTGCAAATGCAATGTTTTATTCTCATTACTGCATTTGAAATAGTCTTTTTGCTGCATTTTACCGCCTCCGTATGTATTTGTTCCAAATTTAGTATGACTTACTATACAATGGATATACTAACAGAAAACGATTGGAGGCAGCAAAATGAGCAATCACCTGAAAAATGCTACAAGTCCCTATTTATTGCAGCACGCAGAAAATCCTGTAGATTGGTATCCGTGGTGCAAGCAAGCTTTTGAAAAAGCAAAATCAGAAGACAAACCGATTTTTCTCAGCATCGGTTACAGTACCTGTCATTGGTGTCATGTTATGGCTCATGAGAGCTTTGAAGATAAAAAAACAGCAGAAATTCTGAATCAATATTTTGTTTCCATTAAGATTGACCGTGAGGAGCGTCCTGATATTGACAGTGTATATATGTCGGTATGTCAGGCATTCACAGGCAGTGGAGGATGGCCTATGAGTATTTTCATGACATGGGATAAAAAGCCTTTTTTTGCCGGCACATATTTTCCACCGAAATCCCATTATGGAATGCCGGGATTTCCCGATTTGTTGGACGTAATTGTAAGTCAGTGGAATAATAACCGCAGGAAGCTTTTACAGTCTGCCGAACAAATCATTACGCATCTGAAAAGTGCAGAATCAGGTGATAAAAATATAGATGATGAAGAATTGATTAAGCGGGCAATGCAAATATTTTCAGAAAGTTTTGATGAAATCAATGGCGGATTTAGTTCAGCACCCAAATTTCCAACACCGCATAATCTGCTGTTTTTGATGCTGTATGCAAAGCATAAGCAGGATTCTGACGCTTTGAAAATGGCAGAGAAAACGCTCCTGCAAATGCGGAAAGGCGGCATTTTCGATCATATCGGCTATGGATTTTCGAGGTACTCCACGGACAAATATTTTCTTGCACCGCATTTTGAAAAAATGCTCTATGACAATGCACTTCTGATAATTGCTTATTCAGCAGCTTATTATCTTACAAACAACGAGATCTATCTTGATACGGCAGAAAAAACGACGGAATACATTCTTCGTGAAATGACCTCTGCTGACGGAGGATTTTACAGTGCGCAGGACGCCGACAGTGAAGGTGTGGAGGGAAAATATTATACCTTTACACTTGATGAAATCATTAATGTGTTGGGAGAAGAAAAAGGCAAGCGATTCGCAGAATCTTTCGATATTACCTCAAACGGTAACTTTGAGGGAGTGAATATTCTCAATTTGCTGAAAAGCAATGATTTAGAATCTGATTTCAGTGAGGAAATACACAAACTTTATGATTATCGTAAAAAGCGCACAAATCTGCATCTTGACAATAAAATTCTGCTGTCGTGGAATTCTTTAATGATCGCAGCGTTGTCCATGTTTTACAGAGTTTCACGCAATGAAAAATATCTGAACGCTGTTGTCAATGCACAAAAGTTTATTGAGGAAAATATGTGTGATGGTGTGCAGCTTTTCACAAGCTGGCGTGATGGAAAACACTCCGAAAAAAGCTTTCTGGATGACTATGCTTTCTATATTGCATCACTTATAGAACTTTACAATTCCACACTGGACAAGATCTATCTGGAAAAGGCAGAACGATTCTGCGATGAAGCGGTTAGACAATTTGAAGATTGTCAACGCGATGGTTTTTACCTCTGTGAAGCTAGTTATACAGAGATTTTCATGAATCCTAAGGAAACCTATGACGGAGCAATTCCAAGCGGGAATTCTGTAATGGCATACAACTTTGTTCGTATGTTTCAGTTGACGGAAAATGAAAAGTACAGGAAACTTACTGAAAAACAGTTTGAATTTTTATCTGTACAGGCGCAGGATTATCCGGCAGGGAATAGTGTGTTTCTGCTGTCAAAGCTGCTGTATGAAAATCCACCGGAGCATATTGTAATTGCTGTCAAACACAAATCCGATTTTCAGGAAATACAGAAAGAACTCCCGTTTCTTGCAAATGTATCAGTTGTGCTGGACAGCGTGGATTATCCTCTGAAAAACGATAAAGTGACCTATTATGTCTGTAAAAACCATACCTGTTCGCCACCGACAAATATACTATAATATAATAATAAAAATGCTCCTCCCGAAAAATCTGAAAGGAGCATTTTATATTACATTTGTTTTCTTTAGGCAAAGTGAATGTTTCTATATTAGTGAACGGTATTGAAAATTGTCTCAGGAAATATTTTTCATCTGTAAAATTTCCAGTCCGTTTGCAACTGATTTCAGCCAGTTTCGAAAGTGTAATCATAATCATCTGGAGAGTTGCATGCATATCTAAATCAGGAAAGTGATATTAGCCATTTTATCACTTACTACATCCGAGCCTTTGACGGCTACGACAGCCAAGGTGAACAGATTGTACGTTCTATGACCTGGAAACCTTCTGAAAATCTTACACCAAAGCAAATAGAAAAAGAGTTACAGCGCCAGGTAATTATGTTTGAAGAAACTGTCAAAAAAGGTACTTGTTTGACTGTAACACCCGCTTTTCAGAATATGCCGAAATCCGGCTTGAAAATAACAAGCCCCCGATACTTGCTCCTAAAGGATCTGGCAGAAGCCAATCTTCTAAAATGCCCAATTTATAGCTGTATTCCATCTATGCCAACTGAAAAATACACTTAACAAATCCTAGAAAATAAGGTAAAATAGGGAAAAGCACTCAGCAAAACAAAAGAGATATTGACCTCCACCCTTTCTTTTTGCTTGAGTGCTTTTTGATTGGCTAAAGACTCAACAAATGATACAATGCACCCTAAATTTTCAAGTGTGCAAAAGGGTGCATTTTGCATCCCGATATATTCAATAAAATTACTCCTGATTGCATTTTCCACAATCAGAGCACCCATTACAGATCGGACGGCTTCCGCAGGTCAAACAGCTTTCACGAAAATACGGCTTGTATAGAAAAACCTTGGGAATTTCCATGCCATAACTGTCCTTCAGTTTGAACAACATTTCTTTTCCATGAAAGCTTAACCTCGACTTAAACGCCATTTCAGATTGCAGCCTTTTATTGGGCAGCGTATATAATTTTCTATCCTTAATGAATTTTGTACCTGTCTCAATGAAAGTGAAAGAAACATTATACTGTTCACATTCTCTGCATAACTGTTTCACCCAGTCATAATTGCATGGTCTCGCACCGTCATAATTTTCACCGCCGCATACAACTTGTTTTATCTGACCACATTCCAGATACTTTGCAAGACTGACGCTTCCAATAAACGGAGCGCACATCACACCTTTATTTTTAAAAGGAAGCTCCAGCAGAATCGGGATTCTCTCGTCCGCACGCTTCTGATTCTCCGCAGTTACATTAAAAAGAATATTCTCCCAACCATCACCCCAATCTGATGGCAGACATTTTTCTACACGTTCAGGACGCTTTGTCAGAAGATAAAATATTACATCGCTGCGTATTTTCATGATTTCCCATGCCTCATCACGCCACCCATCAGCTTCTTCCAGAAAAAAATCAGAAGTCATACAAACCCGTATCATCTCTCCGCTTTGAATCTTATAATTGCCCTTTCGGTGCTTTTTCAGCGGATAATCGAAATTTTTGGTACGGTATATCTCCGCACCGTTTCTGTCACGAACACGGTCCAGAAAATACATATAGCAGTTGTCGCAGCCCTCGCTTATCTTTTTACAGCCATGCCAGGGATTCCAGATATCATGCATATTTATCACCCACTACATTATAGCGTTTTTTAATATAATTGTCCGATGTGCAGGGAGCAAATCTATGATTTGCGTATCTGCAAGGACATTACAATAAATTATAATAAATGCTGTGCATTTATTATATCATATCCCAAAGCACCTCCGCAATATCTCCACCTATGCAAATGGATTTCTTTTCGAGTTCTTCCGGACAAAATGCTTCATTAAAATTGATGCAAGCATAAACCGCATTTGGATTTTTCGCAGTTATCTGCCAGAACGGATACTTGATGATAACCGGAGTATTGAATCCTACTCCAAGTTCCAGAAACAACATATGCATCCCCTCGTGACGGCGCAAAAAATCAGCGTATCGTTCTCTTGCTTTGTACCAACCCTCGTCCTGCACGAATTTATCATCTGCACGCAGATTCATTGTCATAGGCTTGCCGCATTCCGGACACTTTGGTATAAGCTCAAATGGAACACGCATATTTTTCTGTTCATTGTACATTCTTCTGATAAATTCTTCGTTATCAAAAGTTTTCTGACAGCAAGGCTCTAAGCATTGAAAAAGTCCGTAATCGCCCTGCGTGTAGAAAAGCCTGTGTTTGTCAAATCCGGCTTTCTGAAACTGGTGATCCACGTTTGTAGTCAGCACGAAATAATCCTTGTCTTTCACGAGGGAAAGGAGTGTTTTATAAGTGCCGTTATCAACGTCCATATAGCGATTGATGTAAATATATCTCGACCAGTACGCCCAATGTTCTTCCGGCGATTCAAAGGGGAAAAATCCACCGGAATACATATCGCTAAAACCGTATTTCTGGATAAAATCTGAAAAATATTTTTCAAAACGTTCTCCGCTGTAAGTGAATCCTGCCGCTGTGGAAAGCCCTGCACCTGCACCAATTACAATTGCATCAGCGGTTACAATTTTTTGTTTCAGACGTCTTATATTATCAAAGTAGTCTGCTGTAAATTTCATAGTCTTTCTCTGTGAAAACATTGAATATCACCTCAGTGTTATGGCTTCTGCGGAATGCTCTGACTGTATCAACTGCGATCTCTGCTGCCTCATTCTGCGGAAATCCAAACACACCTGTTGAAATACAGCAGAATGCAATGCTTTTGATTTCATTCTGTACAGCAAGTTCAAGGCAGGAGTGGTAGCAGCTTTGGAGGAATTGGCAATGCCTGTCAGTAAGTGTGCCCTGTACAATCGGTCCCACGGTGTGTATAATATAATCGCATGGCAAATTGTATGAAGGCGTGATTTTAGCATTTCCTATAGGTTCTTCATGTCCCTGTGCCTTCATAAGCTGAGTGCATTTGTAACGCAGACGAACACCAGCAAACGTGTGAATACAGTTGTCGATACAGCTGTGGCATGGCTGCCAGCAGCCAGTCATTCCGGAATTGGCTGCGTTGACAATAGCACCGCATTTCAGTGTGGTAATATCGCCTTTCCAGAGGTAAATACCGTTCTCCACCGGCTGTAAATCTGCAATATCCGTAATACCCTTGCTTTCCGTCAATTCAGTGAGAAATTCATCTTCGACTCTGAGAAATTCCTTGTCAGCCTGAACTGCCGGACGGATATTTACAAGACTGCGATAAAGTCGGAACTGCTCTGCTTCATCATTGGGAATCTTCACATTTTCCATATCGGAGCGTTCCGAAAGAAGATAATTTATCAGATATAATAATTTCACATTTGCCATGATATCACCTTATTTTCACTGCTCCTACAGGGCAGATATTCATACAATTTCCGCAGTGCAGACAGTTTTCCTGCCGAATGACTGCTTTGCCACCAACAAAGTCGATACAGCTTTGAGGGCATACTTTCTGGCACGCCTTACAGCCATTGCATTCTGCATTGATATAATAGCCGCTTTCTTTTTCGTCTGCGCCGCCAAATGTAAAAGTGACACGTTCGATAGGCTTTTTCGATAAGTCGAACCATTCTCCGCTGCCCTCATAAATCTGAAATACAGTCAGTGCAGAAAAACTTTCCGCAGTGGGATAAATTTCACGCATATACGAATTTTTCTCAAACAATAACGGCAGTCTATGTGCGCCGATTTCCTTTACCTTACCACGAATGGAAAGAGCAGTTCTTGACATAGTATCATCGCCTTTCATTCCGGTAAGTGCAATATATTCCCTTTGTTTCAAACGACGGTAAAAGCCTTTTCCCTTTGCGATAAGAAAATAGAGACTGAATCCATAATATCCATAGCACAAGTAACAAGCAATCCGTTCTCATCCACAGTTGCGGCAATTACTGAATGAATCTCATTTGTCAGAATTCTGAAAAAATCTATATTTTGCATAAAAGCTCCTCCACTGCAAACAGGGACTGTCAGAACACTCTGACAATCCCTGCGTTTTTTATCCGAGTTTATTCTGCAACAACGCTGATTCTCTGCTGAATGTGATCTCCTTTGACAAGCTCATCAACCATTGCAATCGCATAATCTGCATAGCTGATTACACTTTCGCCCTTGGAATTCAGCACAAGCTCCTCACCGCCGAGAATATACTTGCCCGTTCTTGCACCATCTGCCTGAAAATCACCGGCAGGGCTGATAAATGTCCACTTGACGTCATTTCTTGTTCTCAGTTCTTCAAGTGCTTTACCCTGTGCTGCGGCAAGCGGCTTGAACATATCGGGAAAGTCGGGACCGTCCATAACCTGAACCGTGTGTTCCGGATTTACATAAAGGCTTCCTGCACCTCCGACAACTAACAAGCGCACATCCGTTCCCGAAAGCAAATCGCACAGGTGCTTGAGTGACGTGGAATGCTGAGGCAATACATCGGGTGTCCATGCACCGAATGCGTCAACAACAGCGTCGAAGCCCTTCAGATCCTCAGCAGTCAGATCGAACAGATCTTTGGTGATAACTTTCTTTGCAGCAGACTTGTTTTCGCCTCTGACAATTGCGGTAACATCCAGACCTCTGTTGACTGCCTCCTTTGTGATAAGCTGTCCTGCTTTTCCGTTTGCACAAATAACTGCGATTTTCATAATAAAATTCCTCCTGAAAAATGATTTGTTGGGTTTGTTTTTCGGGAGATTTAAGCGCTTAATCTCTTTCCTTGATTCTATGATAACACAGCTTTTAACACTTGTAAAGTACGCACTTTTAGGTAACTAAGGGGGCAGCGAGGTGACTTTTGCTGTATTTACGGGCTTTTCGGGGCAAAAATTTTTTTGCCCCGATTCTTTACGCCAATTTTACGCCGATTGGATTCATACCGATAAAGGCGATTTTAGAAGCCTCCTGCCGCTTCATTTCCTCCGTGACATGGGTATATAAATCCATTGTCATTTCAAGCGAGTTATGACCCAAAAGCTCTTGGAGGGTTTTAGGCAGCATTCCGTTCTCAAAACATCGTGTAGCAAAGGTATGACGGAAAGTATGCGGCGAAAAATATGCAAATTCTGGTTCATCTTCGGTACGGCTTTTATTGATATGGCGGATTACCGTCTTGATTGCCGTTACAATGGAGCGTTCGCTCACAGGCGTAGCCATTCGGGTATAGAAAACTAAATTTTCAAAGCCCTTTATCGGTTTGAGATTCTTTCGCGTCCCAATCTGACTTGTCAGCCATTCATACTGTAAACGCTGCATTTTGAGTGCTTGCACAGCCTCCGCAGTCAATGGGACTACTCGTGAACCTTTTGCAGTCTTGGGCGGGTTGATCTTATAGCTTGCGCTGTTCTCGCTTAAATCCTTTGAATAAATCAGGGTTTTGTTTACTGAAAGCGTTTTTGCTTCAAAATCAATATCATCCCAAGTCAACGCACATAGTTCGCCTTGCCGCAAACCGGTAAGCAGGGCAACATAAAATAACGGCTCATACCAATCTCCCGCGGCAGCCTGCAAAAAACAGGCTTGCTCGTCAATCGTCAAAACTCTGCGTTCTTTTTGTCGCCCCTTGATGACGGTTGCACCCTTTGCGGGATTTTTCGTCATATATTCTGAAACGATTGCCTTTTCAAACATATCCACCAGAATGATTCTGACCTGCAAAACCGTCTTATACATATAACCTCGTTCGTGCAAGGTGTTCAGCAGTTTTTGAATGTGGGCCGTATTGATGTCCGACAATTTAATGAAACCAATTTCAGGGCGAATATAGCGCTCATAATTGGAAACATAGTTCGCATAGCTTGTTGCTCGGACAGTATTCTTTTTATAGACCTCCAACCATGTTTCATACCAATCGTTAAGCGTTATGTTTTCGTTATACACATTCAACCGCTTTTCGTTCTCGTAGACTGCGGTATTCATAAGAGAACGAAGTTCGGACAGCTTAAATGAATATACGGATTGCCGCCGTCCAAAACGATCCGTGAATCTTCCGCAATATCTACCGTCCTTTCTCTGTGAAATTCCTTTTCCTAATTCTTTTCCTTTTAAGTCTTTTCCCATTATGTTCCATCCTTTCTGATGGCCATAAAGCGGAAAAGCAATCTGACGCTTATTATTATAATCGTTTCTGACATTGCTTTCCACACTGCGAATCCAGCCATTTATCAAAAAGCCGCTTGTTGCATTGCAAGCGGTTTGTTTTATCTTTATAAGAAAATGGCATGGTGGGGTTATTGAGAAGCGCACGGACTTTATTTTCACCCCACCCGGTATATGCCATCATTTCTTTTACACTCAACAAGACTTTTTCCATAGGCAGCCCCCTTAACGGTTCTTCGGGATAATCTCGTAGTCATATCCTTTTCGCTGATTACAATAGGTGCAGGTGTCTTTCTCGGTCTGCTGCGGGTCAATCCTGCGTAAAGAATAAGCGCCCGTACCGTAGAAATTGTCGGCACAAGCGCTGCAAAGACAAAGAATCAACTTTTTCGGTACGCTCTCGATCAGACCGATACTGACTGCCAGAGCGTGATTGATACCGTGTATATGCTTTTCGGACAAGTGACCGATAAAGTCCCCCAAGCGGCGTTTATCCACGGTTCGCAGTTGTTCCAAAAGGACGATAGAGGGCAATTCCAAGCCGTTTTCGGCGTCGATGTAGTAGTGGGTAGGTAGTTTCGGCTTTGCGTCCTTTTTGCTTGTGATAGAAGCGATAATAACCGTAGGGCTGTGCTTGTTGCCGACATTGTTCTGAATGATAACGACGGGACGGTAGCCCTCTTGTTCCGAGCCGATCCCGTGTCCCAAATCGGCGTAATACATATCGCCTCGTAAATATGTGTGATTCATAGTGTTATGACCTCCTTTGAAATTTTAGGCGGTTTGTCGCCTATGTAGAGGTCAAGGGCAGAACAGAATTAAGGTCGGAAAGATATAAACAATTCTCCGTTTCAGTAGACCCGTCCTGCCGTTTGACCTTGTATAAAGAAACAATCCTATTTGTCCTCGACACCCCGGATTGCTGCGGGAAGTCATCAAACGGCTGGCGGCTTGTCAGCTCCACGGGAATCTCACCCCCGGCAGGTTCTCTGTCGGCTGCTCTCATTGCCTGCGACGGCTCACGCACAAAAAACGCTTCAACGCTCGGACTGTGACTGAGCAGGAGTATCATTGTCCCTATTGCCTGTCGTCGCCATATTGGGAGCCGCCCGATACTGATAGCCGACTGTTATTCGCTCCTTGCAGGAAATGAAAGCCATAGACCTAAAAACAAATACAGGTGAAATCTCGTTGCTTTATTTCCCGCAGATCGTGGCGCAGCCGCTAATGTGGCTTATGCTTTCACAATAGCAATAGGAATGTGTTTGATGAATGGATATTTAATTGTCAAAGGACACGCCCATTCACCGCATAAAAGAGGAAAACAGGCAGAGAGTTTTCGTACCTCTCCACCTGTTTCCTCACTAAAAGCCCATAACACAGGGTCTATTTCAAAAGTTTTTTTAATTTTTTCAGGGCAGTATAGATAGATTCCTGTACTGTCTGATATTTGCACCCCTCCTTATCTGCGATTTGTGCGTATGTAAGCCCTGCAAAGTAATACAGCACAAGCCGTCGTCTTTGTGTTTCAGGCAGTTGTTCAATAGCCTTATACAGAGCTTCATGACGCAAATTACGAAAAACAGTTTCCTCGACCGATTCCGGGAGCATTGCCGCCCGGTCATATAAAGAAGCCTCGGTAAGCTCCGAATGTTCGTAGTGCCTGTCCCATTCATTGAGAATAGAAAGGTCGTCCAGTTCAAAACGGTTTAACGCCTCGAACAATTCTCTTGTTATCTGAAATTCCTGTAACACACCTTGTCCGTCCCAAAAGGAAAGAAAATGCTTGTCCTCTTTTTCGGTAAGTGTGTAGGGGTTATATTTGTCTTTTCTGCGTTTTGGACGCTTTTCGTCCATAGCTGTTTACCTCCGATCAATCTGAATTTTTTGAGATTCGGATTGACCCGGAGGGCTGCGCCCGCTATGGAACATCAAAAAACGGCATATTATGACATAAAAGAAACGCACCCACTTTACAGCGGGTGCGTCATTTTGTAGAGGACTGCCATATATTAGCTTGTATGGACTGAATAAGCAAAACGGTGTCGAACAAAAAAATACCGCAATCCCCTTAAAGATTGCGGTATGTAAAAATTGATATTTAATTTTCTTATCGGGCGGTATTTCCGGCGGTTTGCTTTTTCTGTGTTTCATTTTATCCCCTTTGCGGGGATAAGCCGACAGGCATTTTTTGTTTTCCCCTATCCGTTTTGTAGATAAAGGGATTATACTGTATGAAAAAGAGATTTCACCGAGAAAAAGCCGAGATTACGCCGAGGAATATCGCAAGTTCAGACAATATGTGAAAGCAATCTGTCATACCAACGCAGAATATAGAGAACCGCTGAAAAATTGCTCGAAATATCTTCTGTAAAATTAAGAAAAGCAACAGCCCAATGAAATAGACTGCTGCTTGAAATGTTTTAATTATACTGAAACCGATAGCCAACATCCCGAATACTCTCTATTTGATATGCAGGCTCTTGGTCGGTATCAAAAAGTTTTTTGCGGAGATTACGGACATGGAAACCGATTGTTTCCCGTTCGCTACCCGAAGAAAAATCACCCCATACCTTTTCATAAATTTGGTCGTAGGTAAGCACTCGGTTTTTATTAGCTACTAATAAGCAGAAAATATTATATTCTTTTGCTGTCAATGAAATTTCGCGTCCATCACTTGTGATCTTCCTGCGAGCAAGATTTATTTCAAGTCTGGGAAGTGATAATATCGGCTCGTCCCGGAGCTCCCATTTTTTCAAATCAGGGCGGCGTGATAAAAAAGATAGAATATCCTCAAATGCAGAACTGTCACGATCTGCTAATTCTAAAATGATAAGTCGTCCGATACTATCACCTCCAATTTCCTATTTTAATCTCTAATCTTAAAACTTGCGATTGTGGCTGTCATACATAAACACAAATCTACAATCCAGAGCGCAGTATATCCAAGCGTTGTACTAACAAGAATACCACCAAGCCAAGCGGAAGCGAATGCACCGAGCTGATGACCGATAAAGATTGAACCGTAAACAACAGCCATTTTTGCAACACCTACTTTATTGCTGATAATCCCTGTTGTAGGTGGAACGGTGGAATCGCCGGTCAGTCCCAGCATACCTGTTGCAACAAAGGCAAATGGGACAGATTTCGGAATGAAAATAAATGCAAGGGCAATTAAAATGCGTATACCATAAACACCTGCAAGCACATTTTTCATACGGAATTTTTGTCCTAAGAAGCCTGTGATAACGGAGCCAAGCATTGTAAAAATTCCATACACTGTTAAAGTTAGTGAAGCAAAATTCGCAGGGATTCCGCTTCCCACATATTGAGAAAAAAGGTGTGTTTCAATAATTGACATATGGAATCCGCAAGTAGAAAAGCCGATTAGCAGACACCAATATGTACGGTCATGAAATGCTGACATTAAGATATCAGATAGTTTTTCCTTTTTGTCGTTCGTTTCTTCCGTAGCTTCTACATACTGCGCTTTGTCAATTCTTTTCTTTTTCCCCCCCAGCCAAAAGACAATAGGCAGCATGAGCAAAATCGGAATACTGAATACCGGCATAGATAGCGTAACGCCGAAACTGTCTGTCAGTTGTTGAAGTAGCGGGGACATAATAGCGTCACCGATTCCGGCACTTGCCTGTACGATTCCTGACGCAACAGCCGCTTTTTTCTCTCCGATAATCGGTGCTAACGCCCCCATCACAATGCCGAAACATAATGCTCCCGTTCCGGCAGGCAACAAGATACCAAAGAAAAGCAATAAGCTCCACAGACTATTACAAAATGGCGAAACAATCAGTCCAATCGCCATTAAAATGATACCGAGAAGCATTACAAAGGCATTGGATTTTTTGATTGCCAGCATACCGAAAACAGGCTGCGTTGCGCCGTACAAGATTTGACCGACAGCAATCACAAAACTAACGGACGCATAATCAAGCCCGGACCGAGCAACAATGCCGGGGAGCATAATTCCATAGTTATCATGAATGCCCTGCATAACTGCAAAAACAAGACATCCGGCGGCAAGCGCTATGATAAATTGAAAAATGTTGTTTTTATTCTTAGTTTTCGTCATAGAATATCAATTTCTCCAAATCGGATATTTTTCTTTGTCTTTTTCAGTAATCTCCCTTATAACACGGCAGGGATTTCCCACTGCAATTACACCGGACGGAATATCTTTGTTTACAACACTTCCTGCGCCAATAATTGTATTATCGCCGATTGTCACACCCGGCAAAACACTGACATTCGCTCCAAACCAAACATTGTTACCCACTTTGATCGGCAAAGCAATTTCTAATCCCTTTCCTCTCTGTTCGGCATCTATGGCATGACCTGCTGTTGAAAATACGCAGTTCGGTGCAATAAAAACATTGTCTCCAAATTCCACTTTTGCCCCGTCCAAAATTGTGCAGTTATGATTGGTATAAAAATTTTTGCCCACTGAAATGTTAAAGCCATAATCGCAGTAAAATGGTGCAGTAATAACAATGTCACCCTTTATCTCGCCTAAAATCTGATGCAGTAATTCGGTTTGCTTTTTCGTATCAGATGGTTTGCAATGATTAAATTCATAGCATAAGTCTGCACATTTCGTTCGTGCATCCACAATATCTTTATCATAATTTGCGTCATATAAATAGCCAGCCTGCGCCTTTTCCCACTCTGTCATTTTTTGTTTTCCTCCTCATTCTCTGAATATAAAATATCAGAAACTGCAAATAACGCAGCTTTACCGCCTAAAATAACTCTCTCATCTTCAACTTTACAATATAGCACACCGCCACGGGTTGATGCCTGATATGCTATAATATTATTTTTGTTCAGCCTATCCGCCCAAAAGGGAACAATATGGCAATGCCCTGAACCGCACACGGGATCTTCACTTACCTTACATTTTGGTGCAAATGTGCGTGAAACACAGTCAAATTCTTTGCCCTGCGCCGTAACATGAAGCAACAATCCGTCCAATTCTTTGACTTTATCCAAATCTGGATTTACTTTTCGTATCATTGCTTCGTCGTCAAATACACACATCAAATCTCTGCCAAGATACGCCTCCTTCGGCATACATCCGAGTGCTTCTACTATTTTCTGCGTAACAGGGATTTGCTTCAGCTTAAATGCAGGAAATTCCATTTCATAAAAATCTCCGCATTTATTGACTGTCAAATCTCCGCTTAATGTGTGAAATGTGATTTTGTTTGTTCCTTTTTCGTAGAACCGAAGGAGCACATAAGCACAGGCAAGGGTTGCATGACCGCATAAATCAATTTCACCGCCCGGCGTAAACCAGCGTAAACGATAACCGTCTTGCTCCTTCACAGCAAATGCAGTTTCGGACAAATTGTTTTCTGTCGTAATAGATATCATCAGTTCGTCAGTTAGCCATTTTTCCAATATGCAGATTGCCGCAGGATTACCGGCAAATACTTTATCTGTAAATGCGTCAACTATGTACTGTTTCATAAAATCCTCCATTATGTTTTTGTTGTTTTCTATTCTCATATATCCGAGGTCTTGACATTATTATACACGATACCGTATAATAAGTAAAACGAATATTTTTAATATTAACATTAGAAAAGGTGATTTTAGAAAATGAATCGTTACATAGCCTTACAGAAAATTATCGAGCTTGGGGGATTTACCAAAGCCGCCGATGCTTTGGGCTATACACAGTCCTCCATCAGCCAAATGATTGCTTCTCTTGAAAATGAACTTGGAATAAAGCTGTTGACCCGTTCCCGTCACGGTGTCAAACTCACGATTGAGGGGGCGGAGCTATTTCCGTTTATAGAACGGTCAATTTATCAATACCGTTCTATGCAGGAAAAAGCAAATGAGATCAAAGGAATTGAAACAGGTATTATCCGTGTTGGAATAATTTCCAGTGTGACTTGTCATTGGATGCCACAGCTTATCAATGGCTTCAAGGAAGAATATCCGAATGTGCAGTTTCTATTTCATCAAGGGGACTACACTTTAATTCCCGAATGGATTGCTTCCGGGCAGATTGACTTCGGTTTTGTCAATCCGCTTGCAGGTACAAATTTGAAAACTAAAACGGTGAAAAGCGGAGAAATGCTTGCCGTACTGCCAAAAAACCATCCTCTTGCGAAGAAAAAAAGTATTCAGCTTCAGGACATTGCAGCAGAGCCGTATATCCTGCTTGAGGAAGGTCATTACAGCGAGCCGATGGCGGCGTTTGAAGCGGCGGGCATTCAGCCCAATATTCAATATACGATTCACGACGACTACGCTATTATGATGATGGTAGAGGCGGGGCTCGGCGTGAGTATTTTAGCAGAACTGATATTAAGGCGCACAAATTACGATATTGTATGTCTGCCGATTGATCCGCCCATTACCCGAACACTTGCAGTTGGATATAAAGACAAGGACAGTTTGCCCATCGCAAGCAAATATTTTATTGATTATCTTATGGAGCATAAAGACGAGCTACCATAAATAAAAATTATTATAATTCAAATAAACGATTTCTATGTATCAGCCGCCTTTTTTGGGCGACTGATTTTTAATACTGCGCTACACCGTAGCCAAGAATCTCATAATATCTCATGGGGTAATGATTCTCTTGATAGCTATTGCTGAAATTAAAAAAGTAACAGCCTGATGAAACAGACTGCTACTTGAAATCTTTTTAATTATACTGAAACCGATACCCAACATCCCGAATACTCTCAATTTGATACGCAGGCTCTTGGTCGGTATCAAAAAGTTTTCTGCGGAGATTACGAATATGGAAACCGATTGTTTCCCGTTCACCACCCGAAGAAAAATCGCCCCATACCTTTTCATAGATTTGGTCGTAGGTCAGCACACGGTTTTTATTAGCGACTAATAAGCAGAAAATATCATATTCTTTTGCTGTTAATTGAATCTCCCGTCCATCACTTGTGATTTTTCTACGAGCAAGATTTATTTCAAGTCCGTGAAGTGATAATATCGGCTCATCTCGAAGCTCCCATTTTTTCAAATCAGGGTGGCGTGACAAAAAGGATAGAATATCCTCAAATGCAGAACTGTCATGCTCTGTTAATTCTAAAATGATAATTCGTCCGATATTATCACCTTCTATCATCTTTGTTTAGTCATTAACCGTTAACACCCACATGGTCGGAAGTTCTGCGAGCGGACGAGCTTTTGTTAACCTATTTATCGAATCGAGAACGAGGGCAAGAAGCCGAGCTTCGATGTCTTACATAAGCTCGTCCGGGAATTGAACATTTCTGCGGATTCGATTTTCTACCCTGAGAAGCCGTCCAAAGATTCCGAGGTAGAAAATCTCCTCCGTATGCTTTCAGCTTGCGATGAACGGTCGTTGGAAGTCGTCAAAGCAACTGCGAAAGCCTTAATTGATACTGCACCCGAAAAGTAGCCGCAAGGCTGATTTTTCTTCTATTATAAAAACAGAGCCGATGATCTGTGACTGCTCACAAGTTCATCGGCTCTGCGTCTTATGCGTCTGGCTCTTTGATGACGGTTATTTGTAAATTCTTTGCTTCAATCAATGTTTCCTGTTTGCATTTCGGACAGTAGAGGGGATAGTTTTTCAAAACCGTATCCTCTCTAATTCTATCACGGGTTTTATTGCCACAAATAGGGCATAATAGCCATTCTACTTTTTCCATTCTTTCAACTCTTTTCAAAATCTAAAAGCTGTCTATGTTCATAGACTAACTCAACAATTCCATTATAATTGCGTGTTTGAACTAATGATAGTTTTTGCTCTGTTGAGAACTCTCCAAAAAGTTTAATACCTTTCCCCAAAAGTGTTGGAATAACAGAAATGTAATATCTGTCAATCAAATCTGCACACATTAACTGTTGAACAAGATTGGCTCCACCACAAATCCAAATATCTTTGCCGTCTTGTTGTTTTAATTTTTCCAACAAATCTATTGGGTTTTCATCTATAAAAAGAATTTGCTCGTTGGAATTACTCTTATTGTGTGTAATCACATAAGTAGTAAAGTCGCCATATATCCATTCTGTCGGAGAAAGCTCTGTAACAATTTGATGATATGTGTTCCAGCCCATTAAAACTGTATCAATATTTTTTGTAAATTCAGAATAGGTATCTATATTTTCATTATCATTGCCATGTCCATTTAGCCATCCAACACCACCATTACTATCTGCAATATACCCGTCAAGGCTCATTGCAATAAACAGAACAACTTTTCTCATTTTTACTTTATACTCCTTTTTTATTGTGCAGCAATTAGAACAATTTTTCGTCGCTAATCGGGAATCGTCCTCCACTTACATAATCCGCCATAAAACTTAATATTTTTGCAAATATAGTTTTATCATCTTCCGAAAATTTTTTATCAACGGCTTCCAAAACGGTATTCATTTTTGGCTCTCTACAATTTTCAGTAACTTTGTCAGAGAGGGATAGGTAAAATACACGCTTATCTTGTTCAGACTGTGTTTTAATCACTAAACCTTTTTTTACAAGCTCATTCACTTTTTGAGTTACAGCAGGTCGGGATAGTCGCATATAGTCAGCAAGATCACTAATTGTCATTTTGTCTTTATGCCGTATGATAAATAATTGTAAAATATCGGCATAAGGCAAAGAAGCACCTATCACACTATCTCTAATAACATTAAATTCGTCCAAATCCATTGCACACATAAATCTATAAAACGCCTCTTCCATACTGTTCCCTCCCATAATAATTTCAAAATCGAAACTATTATAACTGATTTTTTTACTCCTGTCAAGTAGTTTCATTATTGAAACTACTTGACAGGAGTAAATCGTTTGTTGGAAAGCTGTGATAAAGCATATAATATGAGCAAATGAAATAGCCAATAGGTTTATAAAATTTATACTATGCAGAAACTGCAAAGCCGAAATTAAAGTAATATGTACGGTAACAGAAAATCAAAGAGAAACTCTTTGATTTTCTGTTGCTTCTTTAATAATGCGGCACACCGTACCCCAATATCTCATAATACCCTATGGCATAGTGATTTTCTCGGCAGCTATCGCCGGAATTTCCCTCCACGGTGTAGACAGTTCCGTTCTCTACTTTCTCAACGATACCCACATGGTCGGATTCTCCGTCCTGCCCGTTTTCATCGTCCCAATCAAAAAAGATAATATCACCGGGTCGGGGTTCGTAACTGTTGTCTTGCCAAAGTCCGCGATCTCTGAACCATTCAACACCCCAAACACAGCCTGCAAATTTCGGGATAACGCCTGCGTCAATATGGCCGCACTCGTTAGCGCACCATGAAACAAAGCAGGCGCACCATTCCACACGAGAGTTAAAGCCGTACCACGACCAATAAGGTTCACCGCCCACATTGCCGATCTGCGAGAGTGCGACCGTTACAATCTCGCCGTCGCCTGTGCCGATACCGTAAAGAACGGCGCTCCACATACTACGGTTTTCGTCGGCAAGAAGCTCGGCAAGCTGCTTTCGCTGGTCTGCATTGAAATTGTACTGATCCGCCATTTCCTCGGCGGTCTTATGGCTGACCGTGATATACAGATAGGTTCGTGTAACGGTGGTCGTTGTTTCCACAATATTCCCGTGGCCGTCGTCGGTTTCGGTAATCACTTCCTCGGTCTTTGTTTCGGTTCGGGAGGATATTTCATTCATCTGCCAGAAAATATCTTTCAAAATCGCCTTTTTGGAATCGTCTATCGTGGCGACCTCTTGTGCATTGTCGGGGTCAGTGGTGGTCTTGACCGCATAAACGGCAAGCACTTCCGGCCACACGGCGCGGGAGCCGGACATTTCCAAAACATCATAGGAAATATTCGCCTTTGTCGTGTCAAGCTGCGTTTGATAGTCAGTATTGATTTCCTGAACAACCGCCTGCATAGTCTGACCTGATCCGCTGTCCTCGTTTGAAAAGAAGATACCGAAGCACGAGCCGACAATCAGACCAATCAGGCAGATAACGATAATCACAACAACCGCAACCCAGCCCCCGGCGGCAATAGCAGAAATCAGCGCCTTTGTTGCGGCGATAATCGCCTTGACTGCCGCAATGGTGGCTTTGACCGCGGCTTTTACACCTGTTGCAACCGCTTTCGCCGTGGCACGGGCAGCCTGTGCCGCAGCTTTGGCGGCCTTTGCAGAAGCAATCGCAGATTGCTTCATGCCTGCTGCGGTTTTCTGCGCCGTTTTCACTGCCTGTTGGGTTGTCTTGATTGCAGTTTTAGCGGTATGCTCGGCGGTTTTAATTGTTTTCTGCGTAGTCTTGACCGTACCCTTTACGGTCTTGACAGTTGCCTTGCCCGTAGATTTCGCCGTTTGCTTAATGGCCTTTCCGCTGTGTTCCACTGTCTTGATAGACTGTTTCGCAGGTTCGGCAGAACGGCGAACCCTCTGCATAGATTTTTGAGCCTGCTTTTTCGGAAGGTCAGCTTTCTTTTGCTGAAAATGGTCTTTAACTTTGGAAATATTCTCTTTTGTGTCCTTTACACCTTTTCGCCCGAACTTGTCAAGCTGGTGGACGGTTTCACGGGCAGCAGTCTCCGTCCCGTTTGAAACACGGTCGGCGGTGTATTCATCGGGCGAACCCTCTGCGGAATAAAGGCTGTGATCCGCTTTGTCTTTGGTGCGGATATAGGCGGATTTCATACGCTCGGCAGCCATCGCCGATTTATCAATCGCCTTGACCGTTCCTTTGGCAACCTCCCTTGTCTTTATCTCCGGCATTGTGTCACCTCCGATCCGAGCCGTGAAAGCTCCTGCCGCAGAGCAGAGTAAAACGCCCTGCTGCGGATATTACCGCCTGCGGCCTGCCATTCGTCCTCAAAATCAAAACGGGCGGCAAGCTGACGGACGGAATAGTTTTTAAGAAATGTCCTCCAAGTGGAATTGTCCCATTCTTCAAGCTGCCGCCATAGGTCGGGAAAATGTCGATAGAGCTTCCGCAATTCCTCCAAACTTTGCAGAGGGCAGCACCAGCAGGAAACACGGCTGAAAATCTCATATAAACCGCCCCAATTAAAACCCCGCCTGTAACAATAGGAAAGACAGTCTTGTTCCGTCATTCCCCATTCTACAAGCGGGTAATTTTTGTCCTTGATTCGCTTTGTTTCATCGGCGGCGATTCCTACATACTCAATAACCGTGTATTCCTCTTTCAGCTTTTTCAGATAGGCGGCGACAATACGGGTTTTGAGAATGCCCGTACACCAACGACCGCGGGGACCGGGCCAGCTCATACCTCTGTACTGTGACAGCGCGGGATTATTCCTTTTCGGGGTGTACTCGTAAAAGTAGTATTCAAAATCGTGCGCCGCTTTCAGCCGTATAATCGGTCTGCCGATATACGCCTCCAAGCGGTCAAGGTGCTCGTACATCTGCGGAAATTCAAGCCCCGTATCACAGAACAGAATCAAATCAACAGGCCGCTTTTCTTCCAAGAGCCGCAGAAGCATAGCCGTTGAATCCTTACCGCCCGAAAGAGAGAGGACATATTTTTCAGGCTTCATTTTCGCCCACCTCCGCAGAGGGCGAAACAATCTTTTTCGCTACAACGACCATGCGGCCGTTCTGCCTGCTGTATTCGCAGGTGGAAAGGGTTATCAGCCTGTCGCCGTATTCCGCGGTCACGCCCGTATCATATAAAGCAAGCTCCTTGCATTTTGCGATATAGGCGTCGAAATCCTCCGCAGAATCCGCATTGACAAAGTGGTAATACTTAAAGTCCTGTTCGGAATAAGCAGCGGTCTTGAATGCCGCCACAACCTCGTATTCTCCAAAGCTGGACAGCGTATCAAAGCGGATTGTTTTGTGCGACTGATAGAAGTCCTCGCTTTCATACTTGCAGAGGTCGGCAAACATACTGCCGTTATTCATATGGTGGCCGTAAATTACGCAGTTGTCGGAAAGTCCGAGGTCGCAGTTTTCCTGCACATACGGCACGCCATAATCGCTGTACTGCTTTTCAAAGCTGTGTTTCAAGTAGTAATTCGGGTTGTCAACCGTCTGCATTACGGGATAGTCGATGTTTGTGCCGTCAATGGAAATCCAGCCTACAAAATCGCTGTTCTGTTCATAGACCGCAGCGTATTTTTCAAAAGCGGTTTGTTCGGGCTGCGGGGGTTCGGTTTCCTGCGGCTCATTGGCGGGCTGCGTTTCGTCCTGCACAAGCGCAGCGATATTGTCAAAGGCTTCGGCGCTCTGTTTCTCGTCCGCATACTGCCGATAAAGCATAATGCCGGAGAAAAGGAAAAGGGCGGCAAAGAAAGCCGCCCCGATCATCAGATATTTGCTTTTCATATAATATTGTCCTCCTGTTTTAGATTTAAGAAGCGTCCCCGCCGCCGAACACGCCCTCGCCGGGTTTCGTCGTCATAAGCTGATACAGCTTTGTATCTCTCGGAAAGCGGTTGATAAAGGGTACAAGGGCCGAGCCGTATTTGATAAGTCCGCAGCCTGCGTCCGCATTGGTAACATAGCTCATCTGCTCATCGGAGATATTGAGTAACTTCGAGAGCTTGGAACGGTCGGAAAACGCCTGATTGAGCATAACCACAAATTCAGAGTTTGAAAGCATAGTGCTTGCCTGTACGGAATCGAGCAGATATTCCACATTCTGCGTAATGGCGGTCGGGTAGCCGTTTCTCTTTCTGAACTGCCTCCACGCAGAATTAAAGAAAATGCCGCTTTGCTCGTTTTCAAACACAACATGAAACTCGTCGATAAACACATGGGTGCGCTTGCCCTTTTTCCAGTTGAGCGTGACACGGTTGAGAATCGTATCGGTGATAACCAAAAGTCCCGTAGGTTTTAACTGATCGCCTAAGCTGTGAATGTCAAAGACGACAATTCGCTTGTCGAGGTCTACGGTGCTTTCGTGTCCGAAAATATCAAGCGATCCCGTGGTGAACAGTTCCAAAGACAGGGCGATTTCCTTTGCCTTTTCTTCGGGCTGTTCCAAAAGTTTATTGCGGAGATCGCAGAGGGTAGCGGTTTTGCCCTTTGCCTCGGCCTCCTGATACACAAGAGCCGTACAGCGGTCAATAATGGATTTCTGCTGCGGGCCGACCCCGGTTCTGTCAATCTGCTCCACAAGGGACATAATGAACTGCGATTTCTCCACAATGGGATTGTTCTCGCCGTACCCGTCAACCATATACATAGCGTTCAAGCGGTCTTTGCCGCCTGCCGCCATATGAATGACCGTTGCCGTTTCCTCGCCCAAAGCCGCCGCCAAAGCGCCGAACTCATTTTCAGGGTCGCAGATCAGCACATCGTCCTCGGTATTGAGAATCAAAAAGGCAATCAATTCTTTTGCGGAAAAGGATTTACCCGAACCGGGAACGCCGAGCAGAAAAGCAGACTGATTCAAAAGGTTCGCCTTGTTGCACATAATGAGATTGTGAGAAATGGCGTTTTCTCCGAAGTAAATGCCGCCCTTGTCCTGAACCTCCTGTACCTTGAACGGCATAAATACTGCCAAAGATTCCGTTGTGAGAGTACGAAAAGCATTGATTTTCCTTGTGCCGATTGGCAGTACGGTATTCAGGCCGTCGAACTGTTGGAACTTCAAAACGGCAAGCTGGCACATATGCTTTCTTGCAACGGACAGCACCGTTTCGGTGTCGCTGTCAAGCTGCTTTTTATCGTCGGCGGTGATTACCATTGTGATAACAGCGAACATCATGCGCTGATCCCTCGTTGTCAGGTCGTCCAAAAACTCCTTGCTTTCCTTGCGCTGGAGCTCCATATCATACGGGACAACCGCGGAAAAATTGTTGTTGGCGTTCTGCCTGCGCTGCCAGTTGGTGATGTTCGTTTCCACGCCGAGCAGACGGTTTTCCACCTCACGCACTGCCTCGTCGGTGGGTACGGGGACAACATCAATCGACAACATCATATTGCGGTTAAAGTCGGTGAGCTCCGTTACCATACTGTCTTTGATATATGAAGCGTAGTCTTTCAAAAAAAGAACCCGGCAATATTTCTCGCCGAGCTTCAGATAGTCGCTGTTCTTTTCCATAGAATCGGGACAGATATAGTCCTTGAAATCGTGTCCCTTTTTCATCATATCCTGCGGGTCGAAATGAAAGGCGGCTTCCTCTCCCTGACGGTAGAAGTCGTGAAGTACCCGCAGCTTTTCGCCTGCGTCAAGCTCGGTACACTTTGAACCGAGGGCAGCGAAGTGGGAGATCAGGTCTGCGCCTACACGGGCAAAGTATGTCCGCGCTTCCTCAATATCCTTTTTGCTGACCGACACGGTGATATACTTTTCCTGTATGATTCCGTTTGCTCCCGTGGCTTTGTCAAGGAGCATTTGATTATATTCCTTACGGTACACATCACGGGAATCGCCGCGCATAGGCATTAAAATCGACTGCTCAAAATTCGCCTTATTCAGCCTGCGGTTGTTGATGGTGATTTTCGTGGTGGCGCCGGAATCCAAACTGTTGAGCAGTTCGGAATAGGCAAGAAACATAGCCTCTTTGTCCTCACGGCTTGCTACAAGGTAGTTTATATCGCTGAATTTATAGGTCTTGGAAAAGCGGTTTCCCACCTGAAAAATACCGTCTTTCCAGATACGCTGAATCGGGATAATATCCTGCACCTTGCGGGGAACGGAATATCTCTCTTTATCCTGTTTCAGCAGATTTTTTAAGGTCTTAATCATCGTTTACCTCCTGTATCAATTTTGTCTTTGAGCGCTTCATAGTAGAAATTCGAGGATTCAAAACGAATCTCTTTCGGCTCTAAAAGCTCCGAGCGAATCCACGCCCAGATAAATTGCTCGGCGGTCATGCCGTGGTAGGTGATGAAACCGAGCGCCGCAAAGGGAGCAGCGCCGAGAATACACATCCACGATACGGTTTCCGTCCCGACATAGGGCTTTAAGAGAAAGTACAGCCCTACGGCGACAGCGACCGCCAAAATGGAAAAAATGAATTGCCGCATACTCAAACCGAAAAACATGGATTCCGTATAGTTGCGGATTTCACGGTTGATCTTGACTTCCAAAATATCACCTCCCGTTATCGTTCCTGTTCGTCTTTGGCTTTCGGCTTCGGTTGCAGCTCGCGCGGGGTTCTGCCGTCAAGTGGCTTTATAAAATCAATCTGCCCGGCGGCATAAATGGCGTTGCCGTTTAACTGCCTCTGCCACGCCTTGTTCGAGGGCGACCAGCGAAAACCCCAGCTTTTAAGTTTACTTCGCTGTTCCTCGCTTGGCTTTTCGTCAAAAAGAAGCTGCAAGCGGTTTTCCTCTTGATTGGCAACCGCTTCGCCGCCCTCAAATTTCCAGCCGACAAAACCCGTTTCCTCACGGCGTTCCAGACTTTCAATACGCTTTTTCAGACGGTTAATTTCCGCGTTGTTGTTGGATAACTGATAGGGAGCATACGGGGCGGTGATCCACGAATAGTCACTCTTTACGGCCTCGTCAATTTCAGCCGCCTTTTCATCGGAAATGCCCTCAAAGCCTTTCATTGTGCCGTTTTTGCGGTAATAGGCGTTTACCTTTTTCATATGGCTTTGCAGGTCTTGGCGCTGCTGCAATTTTTCTTTCAGCTTGTCAATGGCTTCGGGGTCGTCGCTGGAAATGGCGGTGTTCTTCTCGGCGGCCTCTGCCTTACTGCGGTAGTAGTCCGCTTTTTGTCCGGCCTCCACGGATTTTTCCATTTTGCCCCATGCGCGGTCACGGTAGTTTTTATCGGATTTATAGGAATAGTGATCGACCAAAAGCGGCTGCCCCATAGGGATCGCTTCAACCATCTTGCTCGATTCGTGTGCAAGCTGGCTGCTTTGCTGTTCAAACTTTTCCGCTTTCTCGTTGTAGTAGTCGATTCTCCGTTGCTTTTTTTCTTCGTATGAGTTCATAGAATATCGCTCCTTTACTTACATAAAAAAATAGCCTCCTGCGAATATATGCAGAAAGCAATTACAAGCCCATCATTTCACGCACAACACGGTCGGCCATTTTGACCGCGCCAACCAATACCAACATATTAAACACAAGCTCCCCGATATAGCTCCATACCATAGAAACCGCCGCGGCGTTCGGGTCAACCACGGGCGGGGCCGAAGCAAACAGGGAGAAGATAATGCAGGCAAGCACGATGATAGCGCCCTCCAAGCAGACGGCGGCGTAGGATTTAATAAAGCTCTTGCTGACATTCTGCGAGGGTTCGCCTGCAAAAGCGGAGAGCGGAACCGGCGCAATCGCCGTGTAAAGGTAGAGTTTGAAAAATCTGCCGTAGACCGTCATTATCATAATGAAAGACAGTACCGTAATGAACAGGCCGCCGATCAGCGTCACCGCCCATAATGGGATAGATTCAAAGAATCCGCAGTCCTCAACCGCTGTTACAATTTCAGAGGGTAAAACCGTCTGACCCGCCGCACCGAATCCCGCAGCGGTCATAATGGTGGAAATAAGCCCCTGCACAATATTGAACAAAGCCATCATCAGTTCCAGACCATATGTGACGGCGGCCTTTGCCAGCGCAAAGCGGATAAAGACCTTTAATGCGTGCTCCGGCTTTTTCAGTTCTGCAAACGAGCCGCAGGTTTTCATAACGCCAACAACAAAGAACAGCACGAGCAGGGCAAGCCCTATCGCCTGTACTGCACCGTGGATATTGACAATCACATTCCAAATCGTACCGCCCTTAAATTGCTGGGGCGATTGCGTAATAAGCTGCCATATCTCGGCAAGTTTGCTGTTCCATGTTTCAAGGGCATTTTCAAGATTTTGTACGACCCAGTTATCACTCAAAATAGGATTCCTCCTTTCAGGCATAGTAAGGGCAGGCCGCCGCTTGCAGCCTGCCCCGTATGCCGTATCGTTCTGTTATCTGCTGTCCCGGTCGGGCGAATTGCGGATAACGCCGTACACATCGTCCACAAAATACCGTCCGGCAAAGGGATTGAATATTGCGTGACATTTCACGCCGTTATACTCTGCCAGATAGTCGTTGTCACCCAAGCGCTTAATAATCGTCGCTTCACCGAGAACATGGGTTTCTCCCTGTTTCAGAGAGTGGATATAGCACTCGCATTTTTCCATTGCAATCTTCCTTTCTTTCAGCCGGTAATCAGGGTAAGGATTTCCTTTGCAAAGGTGATGACAATGCCGACTGCAAGGGTGAGAAATCCGTTGGAACGCTGGCTGGGGTCGTGGGACTGAAAAGACAGGCCGACCTGCACGATACCCCAGCCGAGCAGAATCAATCCGACTGCACGAATCAGGCCGAAAATAAAATCACTCAAATTGTTTACAACGGTGATCGGGTCGCCTGCGGCAAAGGCCGTCATCGAGCAGCCGAGGGTAAAGGCAAGCGCCATAACGACAGCACAGTAAAAGCGGAATCCCTTTTTCACCTTGCCGGGCATAGGCAGCTTCGTAGTGTTCTTGTTCTTATTGATGTTCTTCATGTTGCAATCCTCCTTAAATTGAAAACAGAGCTTCTATATCCTCGTCGGAAAGAAGCTCGTAATCGGGTTCTGTTTCTTCCATATCGGGAATGTCCTCTGCGGGGATTCCCGCAAGGGAAAGCGTGGCGACGGCGTGTTCCGTCCCGCCGTGTTCATAGGGCGCGGCGCTGCCGTCTGTGGTAAGAGATACATTCGGGTGTTTCAAGATGTCGTATTTCTCGTCCATAATCGGCAATTCCCCGCGGATAAACAAAAGGGCGCAGCGGTTATCCAGCATACGAACCTCGTCCGGCGTCATAAGCTCACGCCCGGAAATCTGATAGTTCGTGCTGTAATTGCCGTTACGCCCCGACGATTTGCCGTAGGTGTTGGTATCAATGGTCGCCTTGCCTAAAAGCTCCGACACATATTTATGCGTGGACTGCTCGTTGCCGCCGAGATAAAGAAATTCGTCGCAGTTGCCGACAATGCTTTCCCATTGCTTTTCAAACAAGGTCTTTAACTGCGCTAAATTTTGCAAGATAATTGAAACAAACACCCGCCTTGAACGCATAACTGACAATATCTTGTCAAAATCATCCGGCAAGCTCACATTGGCAAACTCGTCCATCAGGAAGTGGACGGGGACGGGCAGGCTGCCGCCGTATTTGTGGTCGGCCAAATAAAACAACTGCTGAAAAAGCTGCGTGTATAAGATACTGACAAGGAAATTGAACGAGGTGTCGTTATCGGGTATCAGCGCAAACAACGCAACTTTCTTTTCACCAAGCGACGGCAAATCCAATTCGTCCGTAGCGGTCAGCGCAGCCAAAGAGGACAGATTGAATTTTTCAAGCCTTGCCGCCAGAGTGATTTGAATGGATTTGAGCGTTTTCGCACTTCCCGAATGATAGTCCTTGTAATACTTCACGGCTATATGGTCGGGGTCGCGCATTTCCAGCCGTTCAAAAAGTTCATCCAGCGGCGAGGTGTATTCGTCCATATCTTCTCTGACATCAGCCGCACGCAGCATTTCCATAACCATTGAAAAATTCTGTTCATCGGGCGGCGCCTCATACTTCAAATAGAAAATGAGAGCCAAGAGCAGCATACTTGCCGCCGTGTCCCAGAACGGGTCGTTGGATTGACTGCCTTTCGGCGTCGTACTTTTGAACAGATTTGTTACAAGCCTCTGCACATCGTTGTCGTCACGGAGATACACAAACGGATTGTAGCAATGGCTTTTTTCCATATTCAGAAGATCAAGCACACGCACCTCATAGCCTTTTTGTTTCAGCAAATATCCCGTGTCCCGCAGCATTTCCCCTTTGCAATCTAAACACAGGTAGCTGGTGGTGGACGCTTGGTATAAATTCACTTTACCATAGAACCTTGTTTTTCCCGCCCCGCTGCCTCCTACAACAATCGTATTGAGATTGCGGCGGTGCTTTCGGTCATCCAAGCCCATACGAACATTTTGTGTGAATATCTTGTTCTCCTCCGGCTTTGCCGCCCGGTATTTTTTGTTGACGGCTCTTGCGTTGCCCCATTTAGCCGAGCCGTGTTCTTCACCCCTGCGGTAGTTGCGGCGGGAAGATAGGAATACGCCGATAGAAAGACCGTACACACAAAGCAAAACGAGGACAGTTTTTACGCTGTCCCCGCAAAGCTCTATATGAAACGGGTCGTTCATTGCCGCAGGAAACCGGGCAAGGATTTCAGGCAAGCCTCCGTGTGCGGCGGGAGCGATCAGCAGTCCAAGCCACACAACGGGGAGAATCCCGAACAGGCAGAGGACAAGAGGATTATTCCCTCGCTTCATCGTTCCTGCACCTCACTTTTTTAGTAGGTGCGTCGATTGCTTTCAAAAGAACCTCGTCAACAATATCGGTGGGGCGTTCTTCTTCCAGCAGGTCGTTTCGCATTTCATTTAAGGCATTGATAACAACGCCGTGTTCGTAACGGTCGAGGGTCAATACCCGTTTTTCTGTTTTCTCCATATTCAACGCTCCTGTTCCGTATGACGGGGCGCTTTGCTCTGTTCCAGCGACCTTGCCATTCTTGCGGAAATGTCGTAGGCGGCATCTCGAATTTCAGAAAGCTCGGCGCGGATTTCCTGCGGATCGTCGGTGCGGAGAAAATCGGCGGGATTCTCAAAACTGTAATCGCTCACATCAGCGCCGAACTCTTTGCCGAGAATATACGAAACGCAATGTGCCTTAAAGCTGGCGCTTTCCGGGGTGTATTCTTCGCTTGTCTGTGCAAGCTCGGCTTCGGCCAATGCTTTGGAAACGGAACAGAACAAATCGTTTGCTTCCATTCCGCGGCAGACAAAAATAGCCTTTTGCTCGTGGTCGTAAAGAGCACTCATACCGTCGGGCAGCTCATCGACAGACTGAATCGGCACAGGCTTTTTGTAAATGAGAGCGCCGAGCAAAGCCCTTGCGTCGTGGGAAACAGGCGGCTGCGCCCTCATGCGGGAAGTAGTCTGCGAAATGTCATACACACGCTTAATGTTGTAGGAAACGCCGATACTGCCGTCGTCACGGGTGTACTCGCCGTTGGATTCCACGATTTTGATAGGACGGCCAAATTCCTGCCTCTTGATATACACGCCCTGATCGCGCCAAAAATCCTTGTCGCCCAGTCTGCGGGCGTCGGGTTTCGTCGCCAGAATCAACAGGGCGTTGGTAGCGGAGTAGTGACGGAAATTTGCCTGCACATTCAAATAGTCACGGAACTTGCCGCCGTCTGCGCATACTTCCTCGGCGGTAGCGTCGGCAAGAGCGTAAACCTCGTCACGCTCAGCTTTTTTCTTTGCCGCCCAAGCCTCTTTGTCAAAATCTTCGGCTTGCGGGGCGGGTTCAAAAATATCGTCAAAATTGCTCATTGTTAGTACCATACCTTTCTAATGAATTTGTTTCGGTTTCTTTCTGCCGATTAGCAGAAAGAAATTTTGTGCCTCTGCACAAAAAGGAACAAATTGGGGCCGAAAGCGGCTAATGTGAGTTTAGCGCTCGTTTCATCTTTCGGCCTTATCTCTCCTTTGATTTGGATTTCTTTTTTCGGGAAGGCTGCTTATGGGCGGTCGTCTGCTGTTTGGTTGGCTTTTTTGATACGGTGGGTTCTTCTTTGGCGGGAGCCGCCGCCTCTTGCTGTTTCGCCTTGATTTCCCGCAGTTCTTCACGAACAGAGGGGCGTTCGTCGGGCGATTTAACAGTACCCTCGGCGGTTCTGCTTTGCTTCTTTGAGGTAGGCGCGGACGGATGGGATTTCTCCGCCGCTTTCCCAAAAGAAGCATTTTTGCTGACTTCGGGATTCTGCGGCGCCCGTTCCTCCTTTTTCACAGGCGCGCCCATTAAATCGTCAAGCAAACGGTCGTCTGCCTCTTTATCGGGTTTCTCCTGTTCGGGAGCAGAGGGGGTGACGGTTTTCTCGGCTTTGGATTTTTCAATATCCCGCTTAATAGAAACGGTATCGACCGCAGCCAGCTTAAAGCGTTCCACAATGCGGTTGATTTTTGAAGCATCCTCGGCACGCACCATAATGTCTACCATACCGTCAGCAGTTTTTTCTTTACCGCGCAGAGCGCAGTAAACAACGCCGTACCGTTTGGCTTCGGCGGCAAACTGTTTCAAATGTTCCTCGCTGACGGTAAATACTTTCAGTTCCTTGCCGCTTTTGAGCATAGCGGTCAAACGCTGCTTGCCTTTGGTCTTGTTTTTATCCCTGTTTTTCAGAACAGTATAAATCATAGCAGCGATATTCTTCGCCGCTGAGCCTGTCAGTTTCAGGGCGACTTCCGTACCCTCTAAACTGATCCTTACGATCTGTTCCGCTGCGTCACCGGAATTGTACATGGTCGGTTCTCTCCTTTCTGTCATTTTGTTTGACCTCTCGGACAGCTTTGATTTTCTCTTTGATAACGCCGGAGCGTTCGGCTATATCGTCACATAAAGACACCTCCTTTCGCAGAGCGGCAAGCTCTTTTGACAATGCGGATATTTGGTCTTTTATTTCCGCTGCCTTTTCGGGGTCTGCTTTGACCGCCGCCGTCCGCTGCAATTTATAAAGCTGTTTTCGGTCGGCGGTCAGGGCGGTAATTTTGTCTTTCAATTCGGATTGATACGAAAAAAGCCGCTCGGCGGTATAAATACGATTTCGCACAAGCAGCCTTGTTTCGGCGGTGATGTCGTCCAGCTTCCGCAAATCCTCACGCAAGAGGAAATGAAGCCGCCGTTTGTTTTGATTGGATTTGTTTTTCGGGAAGATCCCCAGCAGGTAGCAGTAGTGAAAATATAACGCCCGAAACCCTGTTATTTTGCGGGTCTTTTCCAAGCTGCCGAACAGCCGAATCCGTATCATTTGACGGGTCGGTGCGGACGGTTTCTTTTCAGCTCGTGTCTGCGACAGAATCCGTCTGCGGATTTGTTCAATGGAATAGTCCTCACCGAAATTCCGTATCAGCCTTACAAAGCGTTCCTTGCCCGGCGGCCGTACCGAAATATCCTTGCCGATCTTGACCTCATAGCCTTTCTTCCGCAGGTTATCAAAAAACTGCCGTTCGGTCATAGACTGCCGGATTGCCTCGTCAATGTCGGCACGAATCAGTCCCCGCCAAGTGGGGCGCTGTTCCTGCTCGGCACGCCATTCGCCGTATTGTTTGCTTTTCCCGTACTGTGGATTTTCAATCACCGATAAACGGTACTCTCGGCAAAGCTCATCGGAAACGGTCTGCATATCGTGATAATCCTTTTTGGTGCGGTGGTATTTGATTCCGTCCACAAAAGACACCGTATTCAGGACAAAGTGATTATGCAGATGATTTTCTTTGTCAAGGTGGGTCGCCACAATCACCTGATAACGACCGCCCCACAAATGGGCGGCGAGCTTCATTCCGATTTCGTGCGCCATTTCAGGGGTCGCCTCACCGGGGGCAAAGGATTGATACCCGTGGTAGGCAACCGTCCCGTTTTCTTTGCCGAACCGTTTTTTCACGGCAAGCATTTCATCACGGGCAGTAGAGGGAGAGCAGTTGATACCCGACACAAAACGGTGAACCACGGTGCAGTCCTCGTTATCCGCTTTCTGCGTTTTTCGGGAATTGACCGCATAGCGGATAACATCGGAAAGCTCCTGTCCGTCCTGTTCGGTCATATCTTCATCGGTATAAAATTTTGGGTTCGTTGTTTTATCGGGATTCTCCACATAGACAACCACCTTGCCGAGCCAGCCTTTCACTCGCCAAATTGATGTCGTTGCCATTACTTCATCGGGCGGGGCAAAATGACCGCCTCGGTGATTTTCTTGATAGCCGTATCAATCTTGCGGCAGGCCTCATCGTACCTCTGCACATCGAGAACATTCAGGGTGTGCGCTTTGACGGCAATCTGATTGAGATTGTTGCCGATCCCGTGAAGCTCCCTCATCATGGCGTAGTAATCGGGCGGCGGGGCGTCCTGCGGTTCAAGCCCATTTACCAAGTGCCGCAAATACGCCTCACGGGAAAGACCGCTGCGTTTCACTTTCTTTTGAAACGCAGCGGCTTCCTTTTTATCGAGCCAGAATTGAATGTGAACATTGCGTTTTCTCATATTTTTATCGCCTCCTTATTCAGTTCGTTTTGAATTTCAACAATCCGCTTGCCGACCGCATACACAACGGGAATCGTCACGCCGTTTCCGGCTTGCTTATATAGCTGGGCGTCAGAATTGACGGCAGCCGCTTTATTAAACATATCATCGGAAAAGCCTTGCAGCCTCCAGCACTCACGGGGCGTCAGCTTACGGATTCGTCCGCAGCCAAGCGGAATTTCGGTTTTGTTTTCGGATTTGTCTTTATTAAGGCTTGCCGCCTGTTTAACGGGCATAGCGTGTTCGCAGGAATCGCAGGCGCAAAGATAAACGCCGTGTTTGTCCTGCGTATTCAGGCAAAAGGCAGGTTCGCCGCACTCCTTAAAACGACGGCCGTTCTGCCTCTTATTTTCACGGTCGGGGGTCAGTACGGCGCGGCAGCCATAAAAAACGCCGGAGCTTTCGCCCCGGTTGCTTACCCCGATTTTGTTGTAGCCTGCGATCAGGCATTTGGTGTAATCCTGTTCCCGGATTTTTGGGTCGCTTCGTTTTAGCTGAATCAGCGCCGTTTCCTCGGTACGGTCGGGACAGTCTGCGCCCATACAAAGCACGCCCGAATTGTCGGCGCTGCGGTTCCCGATTCCACTGTCATATCTCGCTTTGATACAGCGGGCGTTTTCCGTCAGCTTGGGATTGCCTTTGCACAGGTCAATAAAATACATTCCCGTCCTGCCCGCAAAGCCGCCGCCCTCGCTCATCAGCGTACAACTGATACCCACAGGGTCGTAAACACGCTTGCCCTGCGTGCCGCCGATTAGCTGTATAAGAGCCTTGCCGTCGCTTGCGGTGACAGGAAATATTTTTCGTCCACCGTCGGCTCTAAAATGTCGATAAGCGACAAGGTAGATTCGCTCCCTGTTTTGCGGAACGCCGTGGAAGCGTGAATTAAGCAGTCCGTATTCGATATGATAGCCGATTTCGGCCAATGAATTGAGAATGGTCGCAAAGTCCCATCCTCGATTAACGGAGAGCAGATTTTTAACATTTTCAAGGACAAGCCATTCGGGTCTATCTTCGGCTGGCGTGCCTTTGAGCAGTCTAATGATTTCAAAAAAGAGAGAGCTGCGTTTTCCGGCAAGCCCTCTTTGCCGGCCAGATACAGAAATGTCCTGACACGGGAATCCGCCTGCCCAGAGGTTGACCCTCGGCAAATCGGCGGGTTCGGTTTTGGTAATATCTTCTCCATACCATTCGTCCTCCTGTATATCGTGTATGGCGCGGTAGCTGCGGTCCGCGAATTTATCAATCTCGCAATGGCCTTTACAGACCATGCCGCAAAGCTCAAAGCCCTTGCGGAAACCGCCCACGCCGCTGAAAAAATCCAAAAAGGTTAAAGGTTCGGTCATTTGTCGTCGTCCTTTCCGCGCAGGCGGTTAATTTGAAACAGGCACATTGTTACAATGCCGATACAACCGCCGAGCATAGTTCCGATGATAAAAAAGAGCAGTTCGCTCATACATACGCCTCCTTTCAGCGCATAAAAATATCGCCCTCCGTTTGGGACGGGGACGAGCAGATTAAGGGTTTCAGGGGCTACCCCTGACAAGGTTTTGCCTTTGTGGTATCACAAAGGCGATGCTTGCTGGTATATCGCATAGCGTTCGTCCCATAGGCCGAACATTTTGCCACAGACCGAAATATATTCAGCGTTCATAATCGTGGCTGCGCTCATTTGTCCTTGCGGAGAAATCCACTCCGACAAAGGAATCAGCGTCGAGGATATATTCGCTGTTGTTCCAATTTTCCTCAACCTGCCTTTCGGCTTCTTCACGGGAATTTGCCTCTACCTCAACCGTCTTTTGCAGGGTTTCGGTAATCGTGACCTCATAGGTTTTCATCGTTCTTTGCTCCTTTCTTTTCGCTTTGTAATGGGTAGTCCGAGCCGCAGGCACAGACAATCGTTGTAATCCTTGCCCTGCGGGGACGGCTGAATATCTACCGTGACCGCATACCTTTTTGTCAGCAGGTTTTTGATTGTCGCTGCGGCAATCCGTCCCGCAGGGTCGTTGTCGAGCCTTAACACCACCTTGCGGATATGGGGATAGTCTGCAAGATACTGAACAAGGGCGACGGGCAGACTGCTTTCCTCAATTCTTGCTTTCGGCTTATATACGCCTGCAAGGGAGAGCAGATTTTCGTGTCGCCAGTCCTTGCCGTCCAGCTTTTGCATTGTCCCGTAGGACAGCAGATCGACTGCCGATTCAAACAGGTTCAGCGTATCGCTTTCAAAGGCGGCAGGAATCCCAAAGGAATAATGCTTGTCGCTGCCGTTTGCGTCACCGATAAAGTCCGAGCCGATACCACGCAGATTGGCATAGCGGGGTTTGTTGCGACGATCCTGCCCGACGAACACGACATTGTGATAGGGGTAACTCTCATAAAGCCGTCCCGTACTGATACAAAAATCTATCAGGTCATAGTCAATACCTCGTCCATGCAGATACTCGACGGCGTGAGTGGCACAGCGGTTCGCTTTTGGCAATAGCAAAACTTTCGGCTTCTGTTCCTTTTGTGCGGGCATATAGGTCGGCGGCGATACCGCAACATTCCCCATAATCGTTTCAACCGCCTGCATAAAGGGCATTTCTTTGACCTTGATTAGATAGTCCAGCGCAGAATAGCCGCCGATCCCACGGGAAAACCAACACCATTTACCGTTTGAAATCTTCAAGCTGTCGTGCTCACGGGTGCAGTAGGTGTTTCCTCCGAAATGAACAAGCTCCTGCGGCTCATAGCTTTTCAGATAGGTCAGCAAGTCCATTTCACGGGCTTTTTCCACTACCTCCGGCGGGATATATGGCATACTTTTTCACCTCCATTCTGAAATAGAAAAAGCCGAGGGGCTTTCATTTAGAAAACCTCTCGGCTATGTAAGTTTCTGCATATGCAGAAACTTTTTTCACCGCACAAAGTCCTGATTTTGCTCTGTTCTTCCGACAATAGCACGAACAAAGAGGTTCGGGCTTTGAATACGGTATTCTTCGGGAATGTTCTCGATATTGCCGTCGTAGATGTCAACAAATCGCCCACCATTTGAACGCACATAGCCGTTGTCGGTAAATACGCCGCTTTCATCAAAGCGAATATCACGCCCGAACCCCTCATAGTCGATATAGCTTGAAAGAGCGCCCATTGCTTTTGTGTCGTAACAGCCGCTTTCCTCAATCCAGTAATAGCCGAGGTCAGAATCATCGGTAACACCCGGAAGATAATCAAAGCAGTCCATATTTTCGGTGAGATTGATTAAATCCCGCACGCTGCCCGTATTTTCGCCCAAGTCTAAAACTGCCTGCCAGAAATCCTCGCTTTCATCAAGCTCCATAATCTTTCCCGCAAGGTAATTGAGTTCGCTTAAACTCTCGTATTCTCCGAGCAGGTCATAAATATGGGAATCGGGACACTCGTAATCGGTAATAAACCATTCCTCATAGCGGCGGTTAATGCCGATCCGCTTAAAAACCTCCTGCATTTCCTCATTCGTAATCGGAAACTTGACCCATTCGCCGACTAAATAGCCCTCGTTGTATTTGCCGAGATTGGTAATAAAGGCTTCAAAGGCGCAGTCCCTTGAATTGGATAAATCCTGCATAATTTCGCCTCCTTACCGTTCTTGTACGGCGGTTTTTCGCTGGCGTGGAATCGGGAAACCGTGTACTTTTGCAATTTCATCACCAAGCCTGCGGGTGATTCTCACAATGTCTGTGCGGGTCGCCGTACCGCGGTTTAGTTTCTCTTTCAGATTGTCAATCTGCGTTTCGGAAACACCGTCCTTATAGGTGCGGTAGAGGTAGTGATTTGTACCGTCGTGATGAACAGCCTCACAGCGAAAATCGCCGTTTTTATCCACATACCAAGTGGCGTTGTCAATATCCCGTTCGCTGCAAAGACAATCGCTGATATTGCCGCTTTCGATTTCCTTGTACCCCATACGGCGGCCGTTCCAAAGCCCCAAATCCCCGACAACGAGAATCGGGCGGGATAGCTGAATATCCAGATTCGTTTTCTCGTCTTGAAAATAAGTGCCGTTGATTTCATACATCAAATTCATACGCTCATTCTCGGATAGTTCGGGGTATTGTGCCTCAAAATCTTCTTTCCAATCGTCGTAGTCAAGATAATCAGTCCAAATAATGTGCCTGCCGTCGTTCATTGTGTTTTCGCCTCGCTCTCTGTCATAAGGAATTGTCCGAACTCGGTAAAAGCATACCAGTTCGTGCGGTCAAAACGGCTCTCGTTGAAACGCCCTTTTGTGAGAACACGCCCCCGTATAAGCTGTTTCAAGGCATAGCGGATTTCATCGTAGGTGAGAAACGGAAAGAATCCCGTCATCATCTGCACCGAACAGCGAACCCAAACCTTGCCCTCGTGAAGCCGAGGTGACTGTGTGCTTTGTTCCTCGATACAATCCCAAAGGAAACAAGCCAGCACCGCCGCATTGACCCCGTATTTCTGTGCTATGTCTGAATCAAAGAAATGAACCATAGAATAAACCTCCTTTTGTTTTTTCGGGTATGTAAAAAGCCAGCGTTTCCGCTGGCTTCGGCGGCATTTTCAGCCGCCCTCGGTCGTTATTTCTTCTTACCTCTGATTTTCAGAAAAATCAAAGCACCCACAATGAACACGACCAGTCCGATTGCAACAATCGTTTTTAACTCCATTATTCAGCGTCCTCCTTTCTGCGTTTCTTCATAGCATAAGCGATATATCCGCCGCCGCAAGCAACAAAGCCCAGCACACCAACAGCGGTCAGCCATTTCCAAAGTGCGGGATTGCTGTCGTCGCCTGTTTTCGGTGTGTCCCTTAATTCGTTGTGCATTTCCACTTTGGTAACAGCGCCCTCAAATACGCTTGCCGTTTTGTCTGCGGGGAGAATATAAGCGGCAGAAACGCCGTCCGATACCTCGGAAATCACATACTCACCGATACGGAGATTTTCAATGAGAATTTCGCCGTTTTTGTCGGTGGTAAAGATTTCGGAATACCCGTTAGGCCCGGTCACACGGAACGAAAAGCCCTCAACCTTGCCGTCGGAAGATGTCTTAATGATTTTGAGTGATCCTACCTGTGCCGCATTGACAAAGCCTTTGCCTGCCTCATTTTCCACGGTGACGGTCTTGCCATTCTCGGTGATTTCAAAATAATAAGCGTTTTCGTCCAGATAGAAGCCCTCCGGCGATTTGGTTTCCTTGACGAAATAGCCGCCGTAAATCAGGTCGGGCATTTCATAAACGCCTGTGCCGGTTTCGGCGAGTGTGCCGAACAGTTCATCGTCTGCGTCAAGCTCCTTATTGCCATTGCTATCACGGTAAACGGAAAATTCAGCACCCGTTAGCTTGTTGTCGGGATAATCCTTGTCAACCTTTGTAAGCTGCACCGTACCGCGAATCATCGTGTTTTCGATTTCTACCTCGATTACTGCGCCGTCCTTATCCACCGTCACGGTAAAGGTTTCATCGGACAGTACAAAGCCTGTCGGGGCCTCGATTTCACGCACAAGCCAGTTTCCGTAAGGCACATCGGCAAAAGAAAAACCGCCGTCCTCGGCAGAGGTAGCGGTGAGAATCGCATTTTCTTTTGTAAACTCGTTGCAGTCTGATTTGAACAGTCCGATCACGGCGCCGCCAAGCGCGTTTCCGTCCTCGTCCTTTTTCAGTCCGTAGATTTCGCCGTAAATCAGGTCATTGTCAATCGGTTTGCCGTCATTTGCCTTGATTTCCACAAGGGCGGTGTCCTGTCCGGCGTAGTCAAAGACAATCGGGTGCTTTTCATCGGAGAGGATATAATGCTCGTCGGTGGAAAGTTCGCCCAGATAGAAGCTGCCAAAAGGCAAATCGGTATTGCATACGGCGTGGCCGTTCTCGTCAACCGAGAGAATTTCAAGCAGACCGTCCGTAGGGATAACCGAGCCGTCCGCTGCGGTCAAATCTTCGGTAGCGAACAAGCCAAAGGTAACAGCGGAGATTTCGCCGTTCGTACCGATTCCGAACTTGGCGTTCTGCTCCAACACCTTGTTAAGCGAAACAGCGGCTTTTTGTCGCTCGTTGTAGAAGCTGGCAGAGGTTTCGGTGATCTCGATTTCCTGTCCCGCATAGACAAGCTCGGCGGTGCGAATATCAGTATTCAATACCATGCCGTAGGGCGCTTTAATCTCTCGAATTTCATATTTTCCGAGATACAGCGGTTTGCTCTCGGCAAGTCCTGTTTTATCGGTCGTTACGGTATCAACAATTTCACCCTTGCCGTATCGGGTCGTGCCGTCGGGCGTGATAATATCCTCGGCGGCGGTGATTTCATAGACTGCGCCCGGCAAGCCCTGAACAGAGAAAACAGGCTGATACATTCTGTCCGCTTCGGTCACGGAAGAAAAGACCTCGCCGGATTTGCTGATCTTGATAGCGCCTTTCTGCGCCATATTCGGTTTGACGACCTCAATTACGGTAACACCGTCCTCGTTGCTTGCCTCGTCCTGCGTTACATCAAAATACACGGGTTCGCTGTTCAGTGTATAGCCGTAGGGGGCAAAGACTTCGACCAGCGAATACCCCGAACCGTATTCTAACTTTTCGGGGGTAATCAAATAGCCCTCGTCGTTGGTGTAGAATGTGTCGATGGTGGTAACTTCGGGATAGGTTAAAGTCTGCGTAATCAGGCTGCCGTCCGGGCGGTAGAGATGAAAGCCTGCGCCTGCATACGGAATTACCTTGCCGGTTTCCGCGTCCACCTTGACGATTTTGATATAGCTTTCAAAATTTGCATTGTTGGCAAGGTAGCGGTAGGTCTGACCGTTCTTTGCGATATACACATCGAAATCGGGCAGAAGCTCACGACCGTCCCAGCCTTTGACCTGATGAACGGTGTAAATACCGTAAGGCAGGTCTTTTGTCTGTGCAAAGCCGTTTTCGTCACAAACAAGGTAATCATGTTCGGTTTCTTTTGCATTTTCATAGGAGCCGGATTTTTTAAGGTACACTTCAAATTCAGCGCCTGCCTCCGGCGTTTCAAGCTGTGTTTCGCCGTCGTCGGTATGCTTAATCAGAGCGATATTGCCCTTGACGACCTGCTCGGTTACATCGTTAGCGGTGAAATTGTATTCTACGGTGTAGTTTTTAGCCTCTGCGCCGATATGATGTGCGGATTCGTCCAGCAAATAACCCTCGCTGGGACTGATTTCACGCACCGACCAATCATCACCGCAGACATAATATTTTGTGGTGAACTGACCGTTTGCGTCTGTTGCTTGACACGCAAAATGCAAAAAAGTGACAAGCAAAGTGCAAAACTTTTGACATGCAAAATGCAAAAAAGACCATTTAAAGAGTAAAAAAGAACTCCTTAAATGGTCTTTAATCATTTTATAAAACTTAAAATATGAGCAATTACATCAACAGTCCATCCGTTTCCAAGCTGCTTATATCGTTGTGTATTTGATACTCCTTCGGTATAATTATCAGGAAGTGTCTGAAGCCGTTCGCACTCAATAGGAGATAATTTCCTGATTATATAATCTCCGTCAGGCAAATCAATCTTATAAAGTCCGGTAGAACCGCCCTGACCTCCGCCGCTTGCTGAAATTGTAACGGATTTGCCACGTACAGAATAAACCCTGTGTCCCTGTGCATTACTTCCAATATCTCCGATTCTGATAGGCTGAAGTACCATTGAATCTTTAGTAACAGTTGTCATGCAATTAGCTTTTCCGTCTTTTCGTGCTTCAATTGCCGAAAAAGTTCCGCCGCCGGCTTTTTCACTTCTGTTTCCTGTATCCTTATATCTGCTTCTGACTGCACAACTAACAGGTTCAGCGATCATGGTTCTTTGATGTATGAAATTGATAAATATGCAATTAAAATAAGTGAGAAAAATTATCCCTTTATAGAACACTGCGGAAACGTATTTGACGGAGATTTTACGCAGTACAAGGGTTTTGACTTATTAATAGGCGGTTCGCCGTGTACATACTGGAGTATAGCGAAACGGAATCGTGAAACAACATGCCAAGGCGAAGGATTTAAATTTTTTATGCAGTATGTTCGTGCGCTGAAAGAAAGCGGCTGTAGATATTTTTTATATGAAAATAACTACAGTATACATAAGGATATAAAAGCGGAAATAAGCCGACAGCTGGGAGTAGAACCTATAATGATCAATTCTGCTCTCGTTTCAGCACAAAGCCGAAAACGCTGTTACTGGACTCAAATGTTACTCAGTCGGATGACAAGGGCATTTTACTGAAAGATATTATTGAAAGCGGTATGGCTTGGCAGGGAAAAACTTATTGTCTTACTGCAAATTACGGCTGTGCATATTTGAAAAATACTCTTGAACGTCACTGCATATCTTTCAACAGTTATGCCGGCACGTTCAAGCGCCGCCATACCGCAGGAAATACCGTCAAATAAACTTAATACTTTCATTATCTGTCCTTTCTGCCGAAGGGACAATTTCAATGAAATTCTCTAGCTTGCAGTCAAGCTTACTGCAAATTTTATCTATATTTTCAAGTTTCAGAAACGCACAGTTGTTATTACACATATCGCAGATTGTAGACGGTCTGATTCCTGTAATTTCCGACAATTCCAACTGCGTCATTCCACATTCTTTTAACAGCTTCAGTAAATTAATTTTAATCATAAATTGCCCTCCGATGATACTTTTGTTAATACGCAAATAACGTATTCTGTTATTTGTGTTCTAAAAAAAATAACATCAATAATTTGTTATAATAAGTTCCTTGTACAAACCGCTAGAAAGATTATTCTGTCTTTCAACAGCCGTAATATTGAAGTCCTTGTACAATTCACGTATATATTCATCGTCATTGTAAGAGAGAATAAACCGTCCTTTAATATTGCTTAAAGAGTTCTTTAAACGTTCGTGATCACTGTCAGTAAACAATACATCATAATATTTTTCAGTTTTATGATAAGGCGGATCACAATAGAAAAGTGCATTCGGACGATCATAAACTTTGATGAGATTTTCAAAATCCTTATGTTCAATTACCACTCCCGCGCCTGATTTAAGACGTTTTTCAATTTCGGTCAAATACTCCGGAGAGATGTTCTTCTTGTTGCAGCCATAAGTTCTGCCGTCTGCCCCGTAACTGATCTTGATTTGAATATAAAACATCGCTGCTCTTTGGATATCGGTCATACCCCTTACATTTATCTGCGCCTTTATATCTTCAAAAATTTCTCTTGCATTAATATAACCTGAAATTTCACGCTGAAGCTCTTCACGATGAAAGCGTATACATCTAAATAAGTTCACAAGCTGACCGTTTGCATCATTGTAAACCTCCAGCGGAGCATGTTTGTCCTTGGCAAAAAGCACAGAACCTCCGCCTCCGAATACTTCAATGTACCTGTCAAAATCATCCGGAAACATTGATACAATTTTCTTTGCAAGAAGACTCTTGCCGCCTATCCATGGAATAAAACTTTTCATATAAATACCTCCAAAAATTAATTTATAAAATAAGGAGCAGAAATCTGCTCCTTAAATTTATGCTTTTGTCAAATTATCTTTGTGCACTGCAGCTGTTACTGCTCCATTTATGCCGATTACAACACGATCACCGCTGATTTCAAGAATCGTATATGTATTTTTATATACAAAGCTTGCAAGATTGCTGCCGCTGTAATCCTTTGCTCCTGATTTAACTTTTACTTTATCGCCCCTTTTAAATGTTGCTGCCGACTTACTGTAAACAGGCTTGCCGTTCCAATCATAGACGGTATAACCGCTCTTGCAAGCTTTTTTGGCATTTTCCAAAGAAGAATACGCACCGATCTGGCTTTTTACATCAGACCATGATTTGCGTATACGATAAAGCTTTTGAGTGTTGGAAGACGATGCTGCTGTACTATTAAGCTTAGACTTAATGTCTGATTTAAATTTATTCCAAGCAGTATTGCTGTTATCGTCTGAGCCGCCTTTATTTTTAGGTACAAATCCTTTCGGGCAAACTTTACCTGTAACGTCATAATGACGAATCAGATCGTTTTCATTCAGCTTGCACTTTTTACATAAATAAACGCAAAGTTCAACAAGGCTGTTGTAAGTCTTACCGTTTAATTTGCCTGTACTGTCAGGATGACAATTTTCAATCGATACACTGTAACCGTTCGCCTGACAGGTACACCATGCGACTTCCTCGTCTGGAATGCAGCATATTATTTCACCATTCAACCCAATAATATAGTTACTGGAAACATCATCATTATTGCTATTAAAATAATTTCTATTGGCTTCAGCCGACGTATTGGGATTGCCTATGTAATGCACTGCAATTTTAGTTGTTTTAGCCCTCTTCGTATACGGACGATTTTTTGTAATGTACATATTTTTGATATTCATAAATTATACCTCCTTCAAGTTCATAACCGCCGCAAGACCTGCCGAGACAGCTGATACAGCCAATCCCAAAACAGCGGATTTTACAGTTAAATCCGTTGCGGCGATATTTACCGCTATGTAACCTACAGCCGTTTGTAAAAATGTTCTAAGTGAACGCTTTGCCCATGTTTTCATAATTAACCTCCTAAATAACATACAATTTTAATCTCAATGTACCTGCCGTACCTGTGGAGTTAGTTTGCGTTAATGTAAATACTCCTGCACTTGTACAGGTGACCGTATAAGTGTAAATCCTTGTACCCGTATAAACTTGCTTTGTAAATACCGCTCCTGCCGCAATAGCAGAAATCGGAATCACATCACAAA
>OLGN01000035.1_pt1 | contig 132164 bp, 123 predicted proteins | sample 1605941 | NCBI WGS metagenome assembly OLGN01 (sample SAMN03283269) | human gut metagenome | biome: human-associated habitat; material: feces | host: Homo sapiens | place: USA | collected 2013
ACAAGGAGCAGGGCAAGACTATTCTTATATGCTCACACTCTGCGGAGGACATCTCAGTGCTGTGCAATACTGTGCATGAAATGGATAAGGGCGTTATTGAGGGGGTAAGGTGACATAGACTGAATAAGTATGGATTCGTACAAACAGATATCAGGAGCCGATATTGATAGGTTAAAATTAGGACTGTTCTGAATAGAATAAGCTGCCACAGATTTTCTGTAGTAGCTTGCCAATCACCCCATTTGTCTACAGCCTTATCCCAAATTGTCATATATTACAACATGTTTTCTGAAAAAGTTTACATTTATCAACATGGAAGTTGAAATAGCCATATAAATTTATCAAATTCCATTAGCATCTATCACTGATAGGCGCTTTTTTCATAACCAAAACAAGAAACGTGGGGAACAATTTATGATGTAAAATTACGAATATGTTCCCCAATGCTATAGATATCATAAGAGTAGAGAAACCAGCTCTTTTATACAGTAGAGGAATACTGTTTGATATATTCCCTTATTTCGCGCATAATATTAAGGACAAATTTGCTTATTCTATTGACATTTCCCTTATTTTATGATATAGTCTAATGGAAAATAATGGAGGTAAGGAAATGAGAAGTTTTAATTATTCTGCTTTTAAAGAACAAAAGTGGGATTCTGGTATTCTCGGACTTATAGCGGCCATATACAAAGAGGCTGGAAAACAGGAGCAGTATCTGAAACAGCGTCCGCAAGAGATGGAGAAGCTTGTTGAGATGGCAAAAATTCAAAGTACCGAAGCTTCAAATGCGATAGAGGGTATCGTAACAACAAACACGAGGATCAAACAGTTGGTCGAAGAAAAGACTACTCCTCGAAATCGTGACGAGCAGGAGATCGCAGGGTATAGAGACGTGCTGAACGTTATACACGAAAGCTTTGACGCTATTCCGATAACTCAGAACTATATTCTGCAGCTTCACAAAATGCTTTATAGTCATATGAACAATCCGCTTGCTGGCAGAACAAAAAGCGTGCAGAATTATATCAGTGCGGCTTACCCCGATGGACATACAGAAATACTGTTTACTTCGCTCGCGCCAAATGAAACATCTGAGGCATTTGACAGGATATGTGAAGAGTACAATCGTGTTATCGGTAATTTGGAGGTTGAGCCGCTTATAATTATTCCTATATTTATCCACGATTTTCTCTGTATACACCCTTTTAATGACGGCAACGGAAGAATGAGCCGTCTGCTTACCACTCTTCTGCTGTATCAGAATGGCTTTTACATTGGCAAATATATATCGCTCGAGGCAAAGATCTCTAAGAACAAAGATCTGTATTACAGTGCTATGAGTCAGTCGCAGACGGGCTGGCACGAGGGCAAAGAGGATGCTTTGCCATTTATAAAGTACATTTTAGGCACGATACTTGCATCGTATAAAGATTTTGAAGAGCGTATCTCGCTTGTTCAAGAAAAACTGCCTGCACTTGAGATGGTCAGAATGGCAAGCAAAAGCAAAATAGGACGATTTAACAAGCAGGATATAAGGGAACTCTGTCCTACTCTCAGTGACAGTTCTATCGAAGGTGCACTAAGAAAACTTGTTGCCGCAGGAGAACTAAAAAAAGAGGGCAAGGGAAAGAGCACCTGCTATTTCAGATTAAATTAGATTAGAAGATGTTCTACACATCGCATGACTAGGTTTTGGCGGACTTGGAGCGGCAGGTGAGTTTTTAGGTAATGCCAAGGCGGTTAGTTTGCTTGCCATAGAAAAGATAAAGTCAGGAGATAAAGTCATTTCAACAGACCCTGAAACAATGGAAACTTCTCCGAAAACTGTTCTTGAAACCTACATAAGAGAGGTAACAACGCTTGTTCATCTCACTGTGAACAATGAAGAAATCGTTACAACTGTTGACCACCCGTTCTATGTAAAAAATCAAGGCTTTATCAAAGCAGGAGAACTAATAGTTGGTGATGAACTCCTTGATGTAAACGGAAATGTTCTTTTAGTTGAAAATTTTGATGTTGAGTTGACAGATAAACCCGTAAAGGTGTATAATTTTCAGGTAGAAGATTTTCATACATGTCACGTTAGCGGATTAGCTATATTGGTACATAATGCAGGTGACGATTATAGAAATGTTCCTGTACCAGAAAGAAAAAAGGCTTCTAATGGACTTGGTTATAAATCTAATCCTAAACATACGCCTGGTCAACCTGGAAATAGACCGAATGCAGGAACTGAGCCACGAAATTCTTTTGAATTGTTTGGAGATTCAACACCTTCAGACAAAAATCCTAGACAGCGGTATACTTATGAAAAATCTACAGGGACACTTCATCGTTTTTCACCTACTGAAAATGATGGCTCATTATGGCATTGGAGTGGTTCGACAAATCAGGGACCAAATTCATTAAAAGGCAGTCAGGTTCCAAATGATATAAAGAATTTATTTCATTTGCCCAAGAAAGGATGGTAAAATAATGGTTATTGGAGATCCATATAAATTCTCGATAATATTTGACAGAGTAGACAAATGGAACATGAGCATAAATGATAATAATGGCTATTTAAATTTGAGCATAGATAGTGAAATATTTCCCAAGAAGCTTATAAATACTATAGTAAATACGTCATTGTTTGATATAAAAAATTCTTTGAATAATATTCCTGTTGATACAAGCATTTACAATATGAATACATCTGAAGCCTTTAAAACTTTATACAATCTTGTTTATCCAGTTGAATTTGAAAATGATAATGACTATCGATACGAATTATCTCCAATGGCATTGACAGATGAAAATGCATTTGTTTTTGCCGTTAAAGGAAAAGGAAAGGTAAAAATTGTAGCCTCTATATTAGAATATGATTATGAAAACAGCAGACATATATTCAATGATAAAGTAATAGAAGTTATACTTGAACAAGATGAGATTGCAGAAATTGTAAATAATATTGATGATATTATAAATGGATATATAGAACCTGAAGAATAGTTTTTTGAAGGATGCTTAGAAAAAGTTAACACACTCATTCATCTTACTGTGAACGGCGAAGAAATAATCACTACAGTTGACCACCCGTTCTATGTAAAAAATCAAGGCTTTATCAAAGCAGGAGAACTAATAGTTGGTGATGAACTTCTTGATGTAAACGGAAATGTTCTTTTAGTTGAAAATTTTGCTGTCGAGTTGACAGACGAACCTACAACGGTGTATAATTTTCAAGTGGAGGATTTTCATACTTACTATGTTGGTAAGAACGGGATTTTGGTTCATAATGCAGATTACTCCACAGTTGTTACACCCGATATGGAAAATAAAATACTTGAAGGTGAACGTGTAGGTTCTTCCAACAGAATTAAGGGTGGACATTCACCCAAAATAAATGATGCTAATCCTAAATATTCAGTAGAAGTACAACAAACATTCCCAGATGGAACTAAAAAAATTAAATTCATAACAGAGTTTCCAGATGGAAATGTATCCAAAATTAAAACAAGCACTATTTTCCCGGATAACTGGTCTGATGCTAAGATTATTGATAGTATAAAACAAGTTGGAGATGGCGTTCCTATTGGTAAAAGAATAGCCGACAATTCGTATTTATATAGAGATATTATCGATGGAGTTCAAATAGAAGTTATAAAACAAGGAAACAACGTAATCGCAGGATATCCAACAGGTGGCGGAACAACTGGCTTGCCAACTGGGTTTACATCCAAATAGGAGGAAACTTATGTTAAATGAATTTGAAGAATACATAAAAGGGAATTTTTCAGATGATTATTGGTATGATGACGCATTATTCTTATGTGAAGATTTTCTAAAACATTTTTCAGATTTAGAATGGACTTTACTAATTTCTAAAATGCAAAATTATGATATTCAAAGTCAAGTACGGCTTGCAGAATGTTTGGCAGATGTTAACAATAAATATAGTGTTAAGATTCTGATAATATTAACTCAAACAGAAAATAGTAATTTATTAATTACTTGTATTGATTCGTTAAGAGATGCAAATTTTTCTTTGTTAACTGTTGAAGAAAAGCATAACGTCTCAATAAATGCCAAAAAAGTACTAATAAGTTGCTCCGAAATGGAGAAGAAAGTTATTCGTAATTTTTTAAACAAAATACAATCCTCACAATAATGTGGAGAAATTTGTAATGAATAAGAATATTATCAATCTAGTAAGTAAGATGGATTTAAATAAGTCCGCTGATGAAAAAGAAATAATGGAGGTAGAGAACCGCATTGGCGTTAAGCTACCTATTCAATATAAAGAATTTATGTTGTATTCAAATGGTGCAGAAGGTGAATTAGGAGAAAATTCATATTTGGTTATATGGCCAATTGAAGAAATTATTTCACTAAATGAAGCATATTCAGTAAATCAATATACTCCTGGAATTTTATATTTTGGTTCTGATGGTGGAGACATTGCATACGCATTTGATATTAGAAATGAAAACATATCAATTATTGAAATTCCTTTTGAGTCAATTCATATTGAAGATGCACAACTGTGCGCATATGATTTCAATGATTTTATAGAAAAGATGTATAATGAATAGTCATTGATTAATTAAAACATAGTTTGCATTTGTGCAATTCAATCAGAAACTTCACTCCAGCAAATTATACAATGGCTTTCAATTTACAGTAAGTGCCTTAGCTGTTTTTAGTGGAAGCACTTATAATTCAATGAAAAAGCATCAAGAAACGCTTACTTGTTTCGTTGCAGGAACAATGATACTAACAGCAAGCGGACTTGTTGCTATTGAAAACATAAAAGCAGGAGATAAAGTCATTTCAACATACCCTGAAACAATGGAAACTTCTCCGAAAACTGTTCTTGAAACCTATATAAGAGAGGTAACAACGCTTGTTCATCTCACTGTGAACGGTGAAGAAATCGTTACAACTGTTGACCATCCGTTCTATGTAAAAAATCAAGGCTTTATCAAAGCAGGAGAACTAATAGTTGGTGATGAACTCCTTGATGTAAACGGAAATGTTCTTTTAGTTGAAAATTTTGATGTTGAGTTGACAGATAAACCCGTAAAGGTGTATAATTTTCAGGTAGAAGATTTCCATACATATCACGTTAGCGGATTAGCTATATTGGTACATAATGCTGGTGGGTATGAAAGATCTCAAAAATATTCAAATAATTGGTCGGATGAAAGTTTATCTAAAACTGTTGATAAAATTGCACCTGATTCAAAACCAGTAAAGACTTCTAGCGGCAAGGAGATATATAATAATCCTAAAACGGGGAAACAAGTAGTATATGATACAGATGGTAATTATTTTAGGATTGAAGACACAACTTTAACGGGAAAAAGAGTATACACTGATATTAATGGAAATCAAATTCCAAACAATAAAATTGTTAATGGAAAACAGATTGGTATTTCGAAATCTGAATATAATCAGTTGACACATTTTAATAATATTGATTAAGGAGATTGTTAAAATGAAACAAATGGCAGAAAGCAATAATTATCTTATACTCAATGAATATGAAAAAGTATTTCTCAAACTAAAAGCAGCATCTCAATTAATTTTAATTGGTGAATTCTATGGCGATCCAGATGTTGCTTTGATTTCAGACGATGAGACATACTGTGCTGTTGGTGGAGAAGGTGTGATTATTTATTATTTAAGAGATCCATTTGAGGAATTTTCCACCGATCACAAATCATCAAATCAATGGAAAATTTGGGGAAGAGACACCGATGAAGAAACAATGTGGGTGAGCAAAATAGATCAAATTGATAGTAAACATATTCGAGTTGAATTAGAAGATTCTGAAACCATACTATTATCTATTTTCTAACTTATGTTTTGAACCTATATATGAGAAGATTCTAAGCTTATTCATTTGGTGATCAACAGCGAAGAAATAATCACTACAGTTGACCACCCGTTCTATGTAAAAAATCAAGGCTTTATCAAAGCAGGAGAACTAATAGTTGGTGATGAACTCCTTGATGTAAACGGAAATGTTCTTTTAGTTGAAAATTTTGATGTTGAGTTGATAGACGAACCCACTACGGTGTATAATTTTCAGGTAGAGGATTACCATACATATCACGTTAGTGGTTTTGGTGTATTGGTGCATAATGCAAGTGATTTATATGCAAGGGGATCATTTAGACGCAGTGCAAGACAAAAAGCAGAAAGTGAGGCACCAAGAAACTCTAACGGAAAAATGAAATGCCCAACTTGTGGAAAAGAAATACCTAATAAAATAACAATAAATACCAAGAATGGTCCGGTTGATAGAATAGGTTATGACCTTGATCATTATCCAGAGACTTGGGCTGAGAGAAAGGTAAAATTACAATCATTAGAAACAACTCCTACAAGAACAGAAGTTTTAGACTGTTATAATTCAGATTTGAGAGTTCAGTGTCATGAATGCAATATAAAACATATATTTGAAGGAGTGAAAGGAGATTTTGCTGAATGAGTTTAGGTGAAAGTATACTTGACCATTATGAATTGTTTTTAGGAAAATATATAGGTGTAGATAAATATACAAGCGGCGAATACGTTATACAACTTTTGGGATTTGACAGAACGTTTAAAGATTGTTTAACATTCGCATCTTTGGGACTGTCAAATTATTCGAATTTAATTAATAATTCATGTGAAGTAATTATGCCAGTAGATGATGATTATGATAATTGTGCTGTTGTATTTGCGAATGCTTTATTTTATGTTCTTCAACAACAAATGGATTTTGGCAGAGGTACAATAATTGAAGGTCTAGATAACATAATTGCAGATTTTTCAAAAAGGCATAATAAAACAGCGATTTATTTTACGGAATCATATGTTTTACCAGAAGAATTTTCAAAAATTGAAGATCACTTAAAAATGTATATAGCGTTTTTTATTTCAGAAAAAGAACTTGAATTTATTCATAACTATGGTTGCGAAGAATTTGAAAATTTACTAGAAAGTTCAAAAGCTGATATAATAAATCTTAACAGGGAATCTATAGTGTGAAAAAACCGCTGAGAAAACAGTTGTTGAAACTTACATAAGAGAAGATAATAAGCTTATTCATTTAGTTATAAACGGCGAAAAAATCATAACTACAGAAAATCAATGTAAAAAATATAGAATAACGGAGATGTAAAAATGCCAAGCAACCAAGAAAAAGTTTCACAGCTTTTAGATACTATTAGGAGTTGTAGTAAAATACAACTGTATAAACTCTGACTATTATTGAGAGCAAAGACGATTTTTACGACGAGTACTACTACATGAAGCCCGAATGTGAAAAAAGCCGTTGGGAGAAATTCAAAGACGGCTGCAAAAAAAGTCGGAGAGTGGTGCAAGGAGCATTGGAAAGAGATTCTTATCACAGTAACAATTGTAATAGGAGCAGTATTAGCTATAGTTGCTGTTGTTGCCACTGGCGGAATGGCTCTTGTGCCATTATTAACCACTGTACTTACAACGTTTGGAGTTTCTGCAGGTCTTGCTACAACAATTACAACGATAACTAGTCTTTCTGTTGCCTCAATAGCGATACTTTCAGCTTTTGGTTCAGGTACATTAAATATACTTGACACATGGTGGAATATTGATGATTCAGTTTTTAATACATTTCAAAATATATTAAATTGGACAAGTACAATATCGAATTGTTTTTATTCCATTGGTTCTATTTATAGTAGTGTAAAAGGAATTTCAAATGCTGATTTAAGAAATTATGGAAAGCAATGGACAACTAATCCTCAATTTCGTTCAGCCATAAGCGGTGCAAGTGAATATAATTTCACACTTAAATCTGATTCGTCAACTTTCTGGTCTGGAATTGGAGATGAGGGTATATGTAACGGAGATCAAATAGCGGCAAATTGTGCGGATAAAATGGGAAGATCTATTTTGGAAACAACTCTTTCATCGAAGGGTATTGAACTTCCAAATTGGGATGTTTCCAATCCTTCTACAATAAGCGCATGGAATAGTGCTTCTTCCTCATACGCAATGCATTCTTCAGGGAATGTGGAAGCGTTACTCGGAAATACTGTTCGACCAACCAGTGTATGGAACGTCTTTGAACGTACTATTTTAAGAATAAATCCTAATGTAGGAAATATCACAATATATACGCCTACTGCGGTTAATGTGATTACGCATACTACTCAGGTTGGTTCACTAATAAGGAGCTTGTTTATAGGAACTTCTCAAACAGGAATATTATTAAATGATTGGAATAAAAAATGAAAGAAATTAAAATTACAGGTACAAAATGGTATGTCGATATTGAGTACAAAGAGAATATCGCAAGATTTGGTGGGAAAATGTGCGTAGATGGTTTTTATGCAACAGTAAATAGTATATCTTGGATAAAACATCAAGGATATATCGAGAAGAATGAATTGACTGAACTTATCAAAGCGGTGCGAAAGCAAGATAAGAATAGTTCATTCAAAATTGAGTTTGTAAATGATGATGGAAGCGAATATAAATAATATATGCTGGATTTTTTACCGGGTAAAGGAGTGGTTTATGAGATACAATAATGAAGTATTTGTAAAATATAGAATAGATAAAGATTCAATTGTTTTTTGGACTTCGGACATTAATGAAAATATTTCCGATGTTGTGACTATTGACTAAAATGCGGCTGATGCTATTGATTTTGCAATTGCTCTAAATGTGCAACATGGTTCTAATTATGAGAATATTGAATTACATTTTGGATTCTCACGAGAAGAGGGAAATCTTTTTAATTGGGAAAATCCTCCAACTGTTGAAGAGTTTAAAAGGAGAGCAAATGAATTGGGTTCGGAGGTTATGAAAGATTTTGTTCATGAGGCATTACAGTATGTTGAATTTAACGATAATTTAGTCATTGTGGATTTTGCTAATGGAAGTACTGATAGAATGATATCCTATAGTGAAGATATTATTTCGACAAGGTATGACGATCAGGATTTTTTATCTGATATTGATCCGAATAATATACAGTATAAATTTGAGAACAGTAACAGTAATTTTCTGAAAGTTCAACAAGAATATAATAAGGCTGTAATGGATGGCACAATCAATCCTAAATCGGAGTTCATATTAAATACTGGTGGTATTGATCAAATTCGCAATAATATAAATTACGATGTTAAATCTACTTTGGGTGCTTATATTGATGGTGAACTTGTAGGAGAAAAAAAGAAGAGAGCAGATAAATATAAACAGCATATTGATGCCTTTATAACATTTTTGTAAGATTAACTTAATGAGGGATTTGTTTATAATGAAACATAAAACCATATTTTCTACGATGATAATTATTACTTGTATTCTTATAATATTTTTTGCTATTGTAATAGGTTTCGGAATATGGTTCTTAAACAGTGATAATGAAACAGAAGCTGATTTACAGTGGAAACGAAAAACCATTAACGATTGTATTAATCAAACAAGTCAGAATTATGATGAGATACGTGAGTTGGTTTGTGATCCGGGTTCTGATGTTGCACTTTTGGGACACGATTATGATTTGCTCAGCAAATTAACGAATCTTGAAACAATTACTATTGTCGGAATCAGTGACGCTTCAGATGCACAGAACTTTTTTGAAGAGTTAACTAAACTAAAAAAATTAACTTCTGTTAATATTGTAGATTCACCTATTGGTTCAATAAGAAAGCTGGCAGATATCAGAAGTCTATCAAGCTTATGCATTAGATCAAATCCTTATGGGGGTGCTCGTTTTAAAATTGACGATATTGACTTGCTCGGAACAGAGGGAAGCTTCAAGAATTTAAAATCGTTGGAATTATACGATGTTCAAATTGAAACCTTACCTGATTTATCCGAATTAACGGAATTGAAATCACTTTCAATTTCAGGAGCTGATTTTACCAAGCTGGATGATGAAAGTGTTAATTGGGAGAATATTGTATCCCTCAATATAAATTCTACGAATATACACTCAATTGATAAAGAAATTATAAATAAACTTTATAATCTAAAAGCTTTAGATGTTTCTTATTGTAATATTACAGACATAAGCTTTGTGTTAAACTTACCAAAATTAGAAGAGTTCTCATATTTAGGGCATGATACTCATGGAATTGATTTGAAATGCTTAAATGAACATCCAAATTATGATGAAGCTTGGATGAAAGATTAAAAAGTTTAATAGAAGATAATGTTATGAAAGTAATATCAATTGAATATCCAACTCCGTTGAAGAATTGTAACATAAAAAATGATAATATTGATATTTTGTCAAACTGGAAAACGGAAATAAATATTGCATTACTGTTGCAACAATCGATTGGATAAGCGATCATGTGGGAGAAAGGCATTTACCAAGCGGATCACCTGATTTAATAGTTAAAGAATTACAAAATCAGTTGATTGAAGATGCTGTTAAAGAATACTCAGAAGATGACGCATACTGGCTGCGGGTATTCAGTATGTCTTATGGGGATGAAGTTCCTGATTGATATAAACTTAAAACTTTATGACAATCAATATCAATCTTAGAAATAATCAATCGTGATAAAATATTTAATTATGCTTTAACTTTTATTCAAATGTTTTGAAGATAATGATGCTCAAGAAGGATCAGAAGTAAATGCTTTTCGACACACTTTTTGGATTTCAATTATAACAAGTAAGCGGGGAGAGAATATAGGCTTACAAGCTGGTAATGCTCATGAAAAAAATCAAAACGTTATTCATGAAATCAAAGATATACACTCGCATAGGTTTAAAACTTTAGGTGATGCTGATCAAGCAGTTGATTTGTTAAACAATGTTATTGGACGGGAAATTGGAAAAACAACATCAATTGATAGTACATCCAAAGATATAGTAAAAAAAGTATTAGATTACTATTATACAAATGGATTAAATATTGTGAAGGAAACCGATGATGGATATTATGTGACTGTAAAAGAACGACATTCATACAAACGATACAAAGATGATTTAATTATATTGGAAACACTTGAAGAAAACGGATTTCCACCAGATAATAAATACTATAATAAAAAAGGTGATTGAATTGGTCAAGAAATATATTAGAGTAATTTTGATTGGAGTATTGTGTATGGGAGTTATACTGAGCATTTTATCAATAATAAATTATCGTCATTCAAAATCGTTAAAGGATAAAATTATAAAAAAATGTAATGATGATACCGAGATTATTATACATATGTCTGATTTTACTGGCTTTGAATGGGATAAGTGTATTGTATATGGACCGTCAACGCAAACGAAAGATATATGTGATGCATTTGATATAAATTATAATACATATCTAGATTTGAATTATGGGATTATTTTCCTTAATAATAACAATGTTACTTATGAAGAATTTTTCAAAGTCTCAGATTATGATTTCACAAATAAAATTCCAGAATTTATTATTTATCCATATAGACAAAACGAAAGTACGCAAGTAAAATATGCAAGTTTTGAAAAGAATGAAGCGGAATTTAAATGTATAAAGAAAGATTCTGATAATGGCTATTATTATAGGCTTTACCCTATTAATTAAGGCGACATCGCACAAAGATTTTGTGTTACACTTGATTTTAAATAAGAGCATAAAGTGGTAACAAATGATCCAACGGCAACAACGGCTGTATATTGGTGAGCAGAATGGAATGCGTTTTTGAAAACCAATTAAGGTGAGATGAGATGGAATATTTATTATTTGAAATATTGTATCGAGGTTTAAACTATGAGAAGATGCGAACCACTAAACACATAAAAAGCAAACAGATAATTGAACTTAGAAAACATATGGCACTATTGAAAATGGTTTTGCACCTTGTCAATGCTATATACTATAAATTAGGAAATGATTATTGCAAAGCAATAAAAAATAACATTACATCAATAATAAAAAATGATCCTGAATATGCCGTAAAATATTATCACCCTTTATTTATTAATGATAATGCTGATTTGAACTCACTGAAATCAAAAGTGCTTTCCATAGATGAAAGCATATACGACGTTGATGATGTTATCAGCTCGATAAAATCATCAACGCAGACCCAAGAGGACAAAATTAAATCACTTGAGTCATTGAAAGAAAATATTAGTGAATACATTTCCGATGTTGTGACTATTGACTAAAATGCGGCTGACGCTATCAATAAAAGCAAGAATGACTTTTATGAAAAATATGAATACTTAAAGCCGGATATTGAAAAAAGCTGGTTGGAAGAAAAAGTAGATAACGCTTGTGAGTGGTGTAAAGAGCATTGGAAAGAGATTCTCATCACAGTAATAATTGTAATAGGAGCAGTATTAGCTATAGAAATGGTAACAAGTGTTTCAAAGCTAGCTAATTTTGGAACTAGCAATTAATTATTAATTAACATTCCAAGAACTTTTGAATTTACATCAGGTTTATCAGGTCTATTTTCATTAAATGGAAGCATCATCAATTGGTTAAAGGAGAAGTGATAATTGAAAATGCATATGGAATTTGTAACAGTAGGCAAAGCAAGTAGCGATAAAATTCATGTAAAATATAATGATAAAATAGCAACATTTCATGGAGAAATAGGAATAGATTATTTTTTGGTGCTTGCTAATAAAATAGAGTGGTATCCAAATAAAAAAGCAACAATTAATGAAAAAATAGAATTGATGACTATAGCAAACAAAACCTTTTTGGGTGAGAAACGGTTGTATTTTATAGCAGATGATGCAATATGGTTTGATTGGAAATGTTATCCATTAATTGTTATAGAAAATAATATTATAAAATCAATGAAAATATCATGTGTTTGTGAAGTACTAGCTGAAGTTGATGAGTTTAACGATATTTCCGATTTTTGTTATCTAAAAAAATATATTGCTGAATTAAAAAAAGCAAAGAAACTTTGTAAAAAACACTCCATTAATAAGTATGATGGTTATGGACATAAAAAATTTTATTATAAGTGTACAAAATGTAGAAGTGTTTGGGCTTTAACAGAACCTGACGGCAATTTTAACGGAAGATTGGAAAAACTATAGGTTTATAGCTTTATACACGATAAAATATATGATCAATTATATTTCCAATCAAAAGTGTGGAATTGAAAAAATAAGCAGTAAAATAGCGGAATATATTTTACGTTTTGATAGTGCTGATAAGAGTAAGTACGTTTTTTTTACGATAAGTATGAATACTTAAAACCGGATATTGAGGATGGAGAATGGCGAGATCATGTATGAGGCTTTCAGAGATGCGACTGACAGAACTGCAGGGTGGTCATTCTCAGATGAGACTTACATAGCAACATTAGACTGGAAGGAGAAATAATAAATGAAAAAAGTCATCAGCCTTATTTCGAGCTTAGCATTGGTGATATCTCTGAGTAGTTGTGCCATTAAAGAAACGCCTATCATAAACGGTGTTGAGTATAAATACAACGATCAGTTCTACGCAGATACGGTAGATCAATTATTGACATACATAGACGATGGGGATAAAGACGGCGTAAAATCCTTACTGTGTAACGGTCTGAAAAATTCAGATGGTATTGACGCTGATATACAAGCGCTGATCGATGGATTTGAAGGCGATATAATTCGCACGACAGAGTATGAAAAGGATACTGTGAGCGCCAGTTCTTCAGGGAAAAATTATACCAGTGCTTTTCTTTCCAGATCATTTTATATTATCACGGATAAGCAAAAATATGGGGTATATATAGCAGTTTGTCCCATCGATGAAAAGCATGATGATGGGGAAGATCTGGTCGGCGTTTATAACATATCCATAAATACTTTGGATTATGAGTCCGGTGATATCGAGTGTAATACTGCCAATACTATTGAAATTGCAGACCATAACTGCTGCGTTGCTTCCGGTTATGGCGACAGCAGCAGTTATATAGTGGCTCAGACGGGCAATAAGTACGAAGTTATAGATATTTACAGGATAATCAATCCACAAAGTATTGTAAAATATGATGATATAACCGCATGGAACAGCAGAGATTTTCTGAGCTTTAAGGAAAAATTCGGCGCTCCGTATGCCGAATCTCTTGACAATGACAAGGAACATGTTTTAGCCGATGTATATATGTATAAAATTTCAGACAGCAGTAAATATGCGATCGTGGCTGTTGGCAGAGATGACGGCTCGATCAATGCGCTGTCTGTTAAGGATATAGACAGCCGTTGGAGCGAAGATAATAAATATGAATATATTTTAGAGAATGAATAGATTAAAGGCAAGGAATAAAAAACAAATGAGCAGCGAAATAATCGGAACAAAATTCAAGTACACGGTATTAACATTGACACCGTTTTCTTCACACCATTTATGCACTGTAAGTCCGCTACTTTTCTGTGCCTGGATCTGGGCTGACCATTCGGTCAGGCGAAATTCGTTCTTTACCGTTGCGATCGTTGTTTTCATTATCTTTATCTCCACATCTAATTTGGTCTAAGCAGCTTTATAGACTTTTTGAGTTCGGATAATTTACTCTATGTAGTTGCTTGAAGTTTATTATACTTCTTTAGTCATTGGTGGGGTAGATGCGGAGGGTTTGACGGTTACATTCAAATTCACAACGTCAATGATAGATGATAATTTAGAAGATGTCCCCGTGATTGATACAAATAGATATACTTGATGTAAAAATAGAAAATGTTTATTCGTCGTTTGGTGGGAAAGGAAATGTTATGAAATTGGAAAAACAAATTACAAATGAAGAGCTGCTTGAACTTACAAAAAAGCATTCGAAAATAACGAGGTTGCTGAGTTCCTTTGCGGAGAGAAAGGATATTCTTGTCCTATAAGTCACTTTGTTCCAGCAAATGTACCAACGGATTTTAATAGAATTATAGATTTTGGAGTATACAAACTCTATGAGGAAACTAAAAATGAAAAAATTGTTGCCAAATTCGAAGAAGCCATATTGTATCTTCTTGATTGCGATCCAGTAAGGAATTGGATAGCGTTTATGGTATGTTGGAATCAAATTAGGAATGAAAAAAGACACGAAGCACCATTTAAATTCATTAATCAAGAGTTAATTGAGAAATTGAAGGAAACGCTATTAAAACACGAAAAGGAGCTTTGGCAGGAAATTACAAGAATTAATAACATTGCAACTAAAAATTATGGGGTGAGTATATTATGAATATAGACTAAATATTTAGTAAAGGTGCATCTTATCTAATATCTGAAAAAGGTTATGAAGACTATATTTTAGGCAAAGATGTTACATTGGGACGTCCTGTTGGAGATGATACTGTTGTTTGGGTTGCACCAAGTGCCGAAATTGATGAAGCTATAATTAAAACCAACGGAAATCCAAGGAAATTAGAAACTTTATTGGGTTTACCAGAGAATAGTTTAGGAGATACACCTGTTAGAGTAAATATTGATAATATTGATGGTCTTGATATACGAATACCTGATGCTTCAACTCCAGGTGCTAATCCTAATTTTATTCCTGGTGGAAGCACAAGTGGGGTATAACAGAAAGAGTCATCTATAATTGTCCTAATCCGGATGTTAACCCTAATATAGGAGAAATTGGCAACACGAATTCAATAAATGGAATCCCAACCAAACAATTATATAATCTATATAATTCATTAGGAAGAGATTCTGAGTGCTTACGTTTCATTCATTGCATTTACTATACAAGCGCAGCAAGAGGTTTTATAAGGGTTCTCTTTAAAATACCCTTAAATACTTTTATTATTGTGAGGTTTAGACTATGGCATTTGTTAATGAAAAGCTGACTCCAACGCAAAGAGAGGAACTGGCTAAGAAAAAGATTAAGAACCCATACGGGAGCTTTAGGGACACGACAGAAGGTATCATGCCCCTGTACTTAACTATTGACAAAAATTCTGAAACATGGTTAGCACATTGCTATAACTATCATGACACGAATAATGATATAGAGGAATTTATCTTTATGTATAAATCAGATCCGATACCTGTTCAAGCAATAAAGAGTATTCATGAACAACAAGTTTGTTGGAAAATAACACGTATTGATTTCCCGAAAGGATTGCTAAACGATAAAGAACACCTTCAAATTTTGTTAACTGACGCGTTCAAAGCTTACAACATATCCGGATGGCCTGGCGAAGAAAGTGGACAGACCAAGGTAATATATGGCTATGAGTAAGGAGGTGTATTGTAATGTTGACGTTATTGGAAGCATTAGATGAGCTCAATTCAAAATCAGAAAGTGAACTTACGCTTGATTATCTTGAAGAACTTGCTAAAAAAGTATCTATCGAACCTGTGCCTCATTTAACGATTAAAGGCTCTGAGATGACCTAAAATAGGTCTTATCAGAGCCTTTTTTTACATTATGCTTTTTAACGAAATGTCATTTTAGGTTGTGCATTTATTCTGGCAGCAGGACGCAGGCACAGAAACCGGGTTCAGGCTGATAGCAATATATGGTGAGGTCTTTTCCAATCTCAGGGCTAAAATCCTTCAGCGTGTGCTTTGTGCCATTGAGTGCTACATCTGCGTAAGATACCAGCCATTTTCGGTCTCCGTTGCGAAATACTTCATAAAAAGACCGATTCAGCATTTCTTCCACGGGCACACCCTCAACTACCGCCATCTCCTTGTTGCAGTAGCGGAAAATAAAGTCAACACCGTGACCATCCTCATCGAATACAAGTTCGATAACGCAGTAAGCCAGAGGCATTTCGTCCATAATACTGCATTTTTCGTAGAAACCCAACGGCGGGTCGAATTCCTCCTTAGGCGACGGAACGTCTAGCCCAAGCTCCTTACGCAGCCGATGTGGAGGGGCTGAATGGCAGCTTTGACAAGACCGAGTTTGATCTTGCTTCTGCAGAGAATACAACAATTGAAAACGCACCAACAGACACAACTGCTTTTGGCATTTCCGGAGGTGCGATCACAAAAGATCAGAAGATCGGAACTATTACAGTAAAGATCACCTCAGACACGTCAGATCCCTCAGACATCACTATGGTGAAAAATTTGGAGGATCTGCGCGGTGTATTTGAAAATGGTGGCAAGGCAAAGCTAAACAGCGATCTTAACGGAGCATACGAGATGCTGACGCTTTCGTCAGGAAAAGATCTGGAGTTTTATCTGAACAGAAAGACGCTGAGCAACGGTACTATCGGTTGTTATGTGCAGATGAATGGAAGAGCTGAACAACATCTGATCGTTGACAATTGTACTCTGGATGAGTTGGGCGACAATAATAATTACTCAGATGTGACCTTGAGAGATTGTGTCATCACGAAAGATTGCTTTACCAGCTATGGCGGCATTTGGAAATTCGAGGGAGTCAATAATATTACCGGAACAATGAAAGTTAAGAAAGATGTCACCATTTCCGGCGACTTTACGTTAGGGACGCTTAAAGTTCCCATGGTTACTACCGGTACGCCGACCTTAAAACTGTCGGGTAATATTCGGATAGGCAAATTCTCTTTTGATAGTGTTTATAGAGAAGAGGCAAAGATCATCTGCGGCGTGGGTACATATAACTTTAAGCCGGATGAATATGAAACAGGCAGATATGGCGGTATTCAACTAGCAGAGGGATGCACCGTCAGCGGACCCGATGAAAACGGCATTTACACCGTTACAGCGGAATAAGGAGGGCAGAAAAATGAAAAAAGTTATTATATCCATACTGTCGCTGGCAATGACAGCCTCTATGGCGGTCCCTGCCTTTGCGAACACCACTGTCGACGTGCAGGGCAAATATAAGGCAGGCGCGGAATCTCCTGTAACTATATCCGCCGACATTACTTGGGAAGATATGACCTTCGATTACACCGAGGGCGAAAAGACTTGGAATCCTGAAACACATCAGGTCGATCAGGCAGACGGCAAATGGACCAGCGATACAAAGGCTATCACAGTTACAAATCACTCTAATGTGGGCATTATGGCGAAGTTTAATTTTGCTCCCGAGGGTGATATTGAGGGCAGTTTCACTAAAGACGGCACCTCAACTGACAAACTTGCGCTTGACACTATAAAGAATTTGGATGAAGGCTCAGCCGCTCCGTCTGACACGATGAACTTCGGCATTACTGGTGGTGCTATCAGTGAAAATTGCAAGCTGGGAACTATCACGGTGTATATCGCTCCTAATGACGGCAGCAACTATATCTTCACGGAAACTGAACTTACTGAAGCCGCTGTAAAAAACGCACAATGAAAAAAGACTGCTTTCTACCCTTTTCTTCCGGGGTAGAAAGCAGTCTTTTTTTGTGATATAATACTATGCACTGTTTTGTATGTGTCAAGTTTTATTATACAGGATCAACTTTATTTTTCGCCAATAAGTTTACGCTGCTTTATATGCTTTTTACCAGAATTGGTAAAAAAATTAGGCAGCCGTTATGATCGACTACCTAAAGAACTTATCCTATTCTGCAATGACCTTGTATATGATAAATGCCCATAGTGCAAGAGAAATTATCATCACCATATAAAAATACCAGTGTTTTGTTTTGTGACGGAAAAATTCCATGCCCAGAAATCCTCCTGCAAAGCCGCCAAGCAGGCTCAGACCAAGGAGCGTTTTCTCAGGTATCCGCCATTTGTGTGCTTTTGCCTTGTGCTTATCTGCACCAAAAAGTATGAACGTCAAAAGGCTCATTGCGGAAAGATATATTATAATGTATTTCAGCATATCTTTGTCCTCATATAAACAAAGGGCGGAAAAGCTCCGCCCTTGTATTTTTGTTTTTTTACTTGAAGTAAGCTACGCCGCTTTCAAATATTTTCTGATCCTTTTCACCAGGAACGTTCTTTGATACGCAGCAGCCCTTACGCTCTGAGTGACCCATTTTACCAAGAACACGTCCGTCAGGTGAGGTGATACCCTCGATAGCCTGGAATGATGTGTTAGGGTTGCAATGAATGTCAAATGTAGGTTCTCCGTCAAAGTCAACATACTGTGTAGCGATCTGTCCGTTTGCAGCAAGCTGTGCGATTTCCTCTGCTGTTGCAACGAAACGTCCCTCACCGTGTGAGATAGCCACGCTGTGGATATCGCCTACCTCACAGCCTGCAAGCCATGGTGACTTGTTGGAAGCGATCCTTGTGTTTACCATTTTAGACTGGTGTCTTGCAATGGTGTTGAATGTCAGTGTAGGGGAGTCGTCTCTCATATCTCTTATCTCACCATATGGTACAAGACCAAGCTTGATAAGTGCCTGGAAGCCGTTGCAGATACCAAGCATAAGACCGTCACGATTTTTCAGCAGGTCATGGATAGCGTCTGTAAGTCTTGGGTTTCTCAGGAATGATACGATGAACTTGCCTGAGCCGTCAGGCTCGTCGCCACCGCTGAATCCACCTGGGAGCATTACTATCTGTGACTCTTTTATCTTCTTCTCCATTGCGTCAACAGACTCCTTGATAGCCTGTTCTGTGAGGTTTCTTACAACGAAGATGTCAGCCTCAGCGCCTGCCTTTTCAAAGGCTCTTGCTGTATCGTATTCGCAGTTTGTGCCAGGGAATACAGGGATAAGCACCTTTGGCTTTGCCACCTTGATAGCAGGTGCAACTCTCTTGTCTGCCTTGTAGCTGTACTTTTCAGGCTTTTCAGCAGGCTCTTTCACATGAACTGGATATACAGGCTCAAGCTTGCCCTCCCAAAGTGTCTGGAGCTTGTCAAGGCTTATTGTGTAGTTGTCTGACTTTATCTCGTAGCTTTCTGTTGTTTCACCGATAACTCTCTCGTCAGTGTCAACACCCTCAGCAAGCTCGATAACGAATGCGCCATAGCAAGCTCTGTAAAGCTCTTCTGCTGTGAGCTTGTCTGTGAACTTAAAGCCTATCTTGTTACCAAATGCCATTTTTGCAACAGCCTCAGATACACCGCCGTAGGATACAGCCCAGCATGAAAGCACCTTGCCCTCAGCGATAAGCTTTTCTACCTTTTCAAATACTGCCTTCAGTGAATCGAAGTTCACAAGCTTGTTGTCGTCATATTCAGGCTTGATAAGGATCACCTTAGAGCCGGCCTTCTTGAATTCCTGTGAAACTACCTTGTCTGCATCTGTTACTGAAACAGCGAATGAAACAAGTGTAGGTGGAACGTCTATTTCCTCGAATGTACCTGACATTGAGTCCTTACCGCCGATAGAACCGCATCCCAGCTCTATCTGTGCCTTGTACGCACCGAGGAGAGCAGACATAGGCTTGCCCCAACGCTCAGGATCATTCTGTGTTCTCTCAAAATACTCCTGGAATGTGAGCCAGCACTTCTCATATGTACCGCCGGTTGCAATTACCTTTGCGATAGACTCAACTACTGCACTCATTGCGCCGTGGTATGGGCTTACAGATGAGAGATATGGGTCATAGCCCCAGCCCATAATGGACGTTGTCTTTGTATTGCCGTGAAGAACAGGGAGCTTTGCAGCCATTGCCTGTGTAGGTGTGTTCTGATATTTACCGCCAAATGGCATAAGAACTGTGTTTGCACCGATAGTTGAGTCAAATCTCTCAATAAGGCCCTTCTGTGAGCAGATGTTGAGGTTTGATATCATAGACTCCCAGCGGTCAGCAGTGTCTTCCTCGTTGCTCTCCGCAGCGAAAACAGGTGCAGGGATAGAGATATCTGTGTGCTTTTCAGCTCCGTTTGAGTTAAGGAACTCTCTTGTAAGGTCAACGATAGTGTTGCCGCACCAGTTCATTTTAAGTCTTGGCTCAGCAGTTACTCTTGCCACCATTGTTGCTTCAAGGTTTTCCTTTGCAGCCTCAGCCATAAACTTTTCAAGGTCGCTCTTTGCGATAACAACAGCCATTCTCTCCTGTGACTCGGAGATAGCAAGCTCAGTGCCGTCAAGACCGTCATACTTCTTTGTAACAGCGTCAAGGTTGATAGAAAGTCCGTCAGCAAGCTCGCCGATAGCAACGGAAACTCCGCCTGCACCGAAGTCGTTGCAACGCTTTATCATTGAAGTAACTTCAGGGTTTCTGAACAAACGCTGAAGCTTTCTTTCCTCAGGTGCGTTACCCTTCTGTACCTCAGCTCCGCAGTTTTCAAGTGAGTGGAGGTTGTGTGATTTTGAAGAACCTGTTGCTCCGCCGCAGCCGTCACGTCCTGTTCTTCCGCCAAGGAGGATAACGATATCCTCAGGCTCAGGTCTTTCACGTCTTACGTTCTCAGCAGGAGCAGCACCTACTACAGCACCTATCTCCATTCTCTTTGCAACATAGCCCGGGTGATATATCTCGTGAACGTGACCGGTAGCAAGACCTATCTGGTTGCCGTATGAAGAATAACCGTTTGCCGCACCTACAACTATCTTTCTCTGCGGAAGCTTACCTGTGATAGTGTCCTCAACAGGAACCAGCGGATTGCCTGCACCTGTTACTCTCATTGCCTGATATACATATGAACGTCCTGACAGAGGGTCTCTGATAGCGCCGCCAAGACAAGTTGCCGCACCGCCGAAAGGCTCGATCTCTGTAGGGTGGTTGTGTGTTTCGTTTTTGAACATGAGCAGCCAGTCCTCAGGCTTGCCGTCAACGTCAACAGTTATCTTAACAGAGCAAGCGTTTATCTCCTCACTCTCGTCAAGGTCTTTGAGCAGACCGGCTTTTTTCAGCTGCTTTGCACCGATACAAGCAAGATCCATAAGTGTAACAGGCTTGTCAGTTCTGCCTGCATAAAGGTCTTTTCTTGTGTTGATATAGTCTGCAAAGGTAGCAGCTATGTAGTCTGAGTCGATAGAAACGTTATCGACGATAGTGGAGAATGTAGTATGACGGCAGTGGTCAGACCAATATGTGTCTATCATTCTTATCTCAGTGATAGTAGGATTTCTCTTTTCAACGTTCTTGAAATAATCCTGACAGAACTTGATATCGTCAAAGTCCATTGCAAGACCCAAGTCTGTGAGCATGAATCTCAGGTCATCGTCTGTTGAATAGATAAAGCCCTCAACAGTCTTAACTGTGGTAGGGATAGTATACTTGATATCGAGTGTATCGAAGCAATCAAGGGAAGCTTCTCTTGACTCAACAGGGTTTATCATATAGTGCTTGATCTGGTCAAGCTCTGCTTCTGTGAGTTTGCCAGAAACAATATAAATTCTCGCTGACTTGATAGTAGGTCTTTTTCCTCCAGTGAGAAGTGAGATACACTGTGCACAGGAATCAGCTCTCTGATCGAACTGACCTGGCAGATACTCAACTGCAAAAACAAACTCGTCAGCTTTTACAGCAGGCAGGTGATCGTAAGTAACGTCAACAGCAGGCTCAGAGAAAACGACTGGTGCTGCAAGGTCGAAATCCTCTCTTGAAAGACCCTCTGCGTCATAGCGGTTTATAACTCTCAGACCTGTAAGGTTATCAAGTCCCAGGGCTGACTTTATTCCGCTGATAAGTGAATTTGCTTCAACTGCAAATTCAGGCTTTTTTTCTACATAAATACGGTAAACAGACATGGCTACATCTCCTTATAATAGTTACCTCTATTATACTACATTTTTCGCATATTTGTCAATAAAATTCTTATTATTCGGCAGGGCATATAATTATGTGTGAATAAGCGTTGGCTCACTTGTTGATTTTTTAGTTCATAAAAGCAGAAATACCGCACCATTACAGTGCGGTATCCCTAAAATATTAATCTGCAAACGGATTTTCTGTTGGATAAAGCATACCCTTTGGCTGATTGAAGCCTATGTCTGTCATGCCAAGATATGTCATAACACTGTGGAGTGCCTTTCCATAGTGACCAAAAGCAACAGCACCATGGTGAGGATAGTTCTTCTGAACGAGAACATGGCGGTAAAATCTGCCCATTTCGTTGATAGCGAAAATACCGATAGAGCCGAATGAACGTGTTGCAACAGGAAGAACTTCGCCCTCTGCGATATATCCTTTGAGTTGTGCGTCAGCCGTTGACTGGAAGCGGAAGAATGTTATATTTCCGTCAACGATATCGCCCTCAAGTGTACCTCTTGAAATATTAGGCTCGCTGTCTGGCTCAAGATTTCTCTTCATGATACGCTGGAACTTCATCTCAGGCTCTTTTACAAGGCATGAAGCTGTGTTTCCGCAGTGGAAGCCCATGAATGTATCCTTATGTGTGTAAGGGAACTTTCCTGCGATATCATCATTGTATATGTCCGCAGGAACAGTGTTGTTGATGTCAAGGAGCGTAACAGGCTTCTGTGATACACAAACGCCTATGTATTCGCTGACAGCACCGTAGATATCTACTTCGCAGGCAACAGGAATGCCTATCTTTGTAAGTCTTGAATTAACATAGCAAGGAACGAAGCCAAACTGCGTCTGGAATGCAGGCCAGCACTTGTTTGCAAATACAACATATTTTCTTGAGCCTTTGTGAGCTTCTGCCCAGTCAAGAAGGGTAAGCTCATACTGCGCAAGTCTTGGAAGAATGCCTGCCATTTTATTACCCTTGCCAAGCTCTGCTTCCATGTCAGCCACAACAGCAGATATTCTCTCGTCGCCGGCATGGGCGTTGAATGACTCGAAAAGGTCAAGCTCTGAGTTTTCTTCTATCTCGATACCCATGTTGTAGAGCTGTCTGATAGGTGCGTTGCAGGCAAGAAAGTCCTGTGGACGTGGTCCGAATGAGATTATCTTCAGATCCTTAAGACCGAGGATAGCCCTTGCAACTGGAACGAACTCGCTTATCATCTTTGCGCACTCGTCAGGTGTACCAACAGGGTACTCAGGGATATAAGCCTTGATGTTTCTCAGTGCAAGGTTATAGCTTGCGTTGAGCATTCCGCAGTAAGCGTCGCCTCTGTTGTCGATAAGTGCATCACCGCATGGTTCTTCAGCAGCCGCAACGAACATAACAGGACCGCCAAACTTCTTTGCTAGAAGTGTTTCTGAGGACTCAGGTCCGAAGTTTCCAAGATATACAACAAGTGCGTTACAGCCTGCTGTGTTTACCTCGTCAAGGGCTTTGAGCATATCATTCTCGTTCTCCACAACTGTAGGACATTCGTAGATATCTCCGTAAGCCTTTTTGTACTCCTGACAGACCTTGATACGTCTTGATTCTGAAAGCGACATAGGAAAGCAATCTCTTGAAACTGCAACGATGCCAAGTTTTACTTCTGGTATATTTTTCATGTTTCAACCTCCGATTTTCATTTATTTATGACTTTATTCTAGCATACCTTTGTGCTGTTTTCAATAGCTTTTTGTGCAATTTTTCGTGAAATTTAGTTAGCTGCCCAGCATGAAAAAGTGCGTTAGCCCAAGCCACTCTCTCACCCAATATGTGAACAGGTATCGTGGCTCGGTGTAGGCTGAATAAGCGGTGACATTTTCCACGCCCTGAGCCTTTGCGATAAGGCTTGCACGGTATTGATGAAAGCCGTCTGTGACGATAGTCATATCATGGCTCATGCCGAGTTCATCGAGTATCTTGAGAGAGTTTTGGATATTTTCGTAAGTTGAAGTGGACTTGTCCTCCATTATTATCCTGTCGCTGTCCATGCCTTTTTCAAGCAGATAGTTTTTCATTGCCAAGGCTTCGCTTATTTTCTCATCATCACCCTTGCCACCTGAAACTATGCAAAGCGTTTCGGGATTGTCGTTCATAGCCGTAATTGCAGCGTCAAGTCGTCTGCGTAACATTCGTGATGGGCGTTCGCCTTTTACCTGACAGCCAAGCACAACTATAACGTTGGCTTTTTCAGGGCGGTTTTCCTGTGCTTTGTACATTAGTATAGAAAGTATGCACACGTATATTATCCCGGCAAGTATCAATGCGCTCACAAAGATAAGCCCGAACTTGCCTGCGCCATGTCCCCATATTTTTGATATGATACCGCAGAATTTTGTCCAGTTTGCCGTTATGAGCATTAGTATCACCGAAACGATGATGCCAAGCAGGTTGCCAGAGCATATAACAGGTAATGGTACAAGAAACAGAAACAACAGCAAAGTTTCCAGTGCAAGCAATATTATTTTTACGCTCATAAGTTATCTCCTTGTCTTTTTTGTTCTATTATAGCACATAGACCTTATGATTACAAGGGCAAAAGAGAAAAGCGCTCCGCGGCAGCAGAACGCTTTTATAAGGAATGATCTAAGTTGAGATCAGATCACCGAATTTTTCGAGAAAATCACGCTTGTCGTCATATTTAGCTACCAGCGATACAGTTTTCTTTGTACCAAGACCAAAAATACCCATAAGTGATTTTGGATTGAGTATTTTTGTTCCTGACTGCACCACCAGATCGTATTTGCAGCTTAAAGCCGCTTCATGCAAAGTCTTGATGTCATTAAGATCGTTTATCCTGATATAAGCTTTGATCATGTTCGTGATTATGCCCTTTGGCATATCCTCCTTTCGCAATAATAACCTCTGAAAAACTAAAAAGAACCGAAAATTTCTGAGATTTTTGGTTCTTTTACATTGGCAACAGCAGTTCTATACTTATATGTCACATATCTTAATCCATATATAATTATATGCCAGTGTGAACAAATAGTAAACAGATATTGTGTAAAATATTATATACGAAGATATTAATATGAATTTTACTTATTTCATGTTAATTTATTATATAAAATTTGGATAATTAATCATGTTAAAACGTTTTAGTTAATGTGGAACTTATATAAAAGCTATAACAAATCAGCTAAAAGTTTTCTTATTACGAAAATCTCAAACGTTTTATATGTGCTTTGAATGAAAATACAACAAAAGTAGAAAGTGTATATTCGTAAATATATTAAACTATATGATGAGATCTTGCAAAAATGCGAAATCGTTTAAATTTTGCAACAAAAAAAGCACTGAGCTTTTAAAACTCAGTGCTTTCGTGATATCAAAGTTTAGTCAACAATAAATTCTTTGATCTCGTCAAGGAATTTAGTAGCATCGTCTGTGTGTGCTACGAGCTGGATAGGATTTGAAAGGTCAAGGCTGAAAATACCCATGATTGACTTAGCGTCAACTGCATATCTTCCTGACGCAAGATCCACATCAAAGTCGTACATAGAAACTACGCTTACAAACTTCTTTACCGCTGCAATGGAATCGAGCATGATTTTTACCTTTGTCATAAATATTCCTCCTTCAGAATGATCGGTATATCCGATCTTGATTCCCACATAAATTCTGTAGATCTTTTCTCTACAATTTATATTATAAACGATTTTTCTGATTTGTCAATGGATATTTGCAAAAAAAATTAAAATATGGTACAATAGTCAAGAGTGATAAAAATCAAAGTTTATATTTATGTAATATGCACATATATCATTGTGATTTATTGTGCATTATAAACATTTGGCTACTGAAAGGAAATCAAATATGAAAGCCTTTTTCTATACATTCGGCTGCAAGGTAAACCAATATGAAACAGAAAATATAAAGGAAGCAATGCTGTCCGAGGGGTATGAGGTCACTGAGGATTATGCTGATGCAGAGGTCTGTGTTGTAAATACCTGCACTGTTACCGCTCAGTCGGACTCAAAATGCCGACAGCTTATCCACAAGATAAAAAAAGCTAATCCTGAGTGTCTGATAGTTTTGGCAGGCTGTTTTCCGCAGGCTTTTGAAAAGGAAGCTTCTGCTCTTGACGAGTGCGGTATCATAGTTGGCACAGGTGCAAAAAAGGAGATACCTGCCCTTATAAAAAGGTATATCACAAGTGGCGAGCGTATTATCAGGATAGTTCCTCGTGAGAGGGGAGAGGCTTTTGAGAAAATGACAAACTCAGGTGCTGACCAAAAAACTCGTGCGTATATCAAAATTCAAGACGGCTGTGATCAGTATTGCACCTACTGTATTATCCCCACTGCTAGAGGACACATCTGCTCAAAACCTTTGGAGGATATCGCTCCCGAAGTTCAGCAGCTCGTTGACTCAGGTCACAAGGAGATAATCCTCACGGGCATAAATCTTTGCTGTTACGGCAGAGACTTTAAAAACGGCACACGGCTCATTGACGCTGTTGAAGCCGCCTGTGGCTGTGATGGCGATTACAGGGTGCGTATCGGCTCTGTTGAGCCTGAGCTTATTTCAGATGAAGATATCCTGCGAATGTCAAAGCTTGAAAAGCTCTGCCCGCATTTTCATCTTTCCCTGCAAAGTGGCTGTGACGAAACTTTGAAGCGCATGAATCGCCATTATGATACGGCGGAGTATGCTGAGCTTTGCGAGAAGCTTCGCAGACATTTTCCAAACTGCGCTATAACCACCGACATAATGGTGGGCTTTCCCCAGGAAACTGACGAGGAATTTGAAAAGTCGCTGGCATTTGCAAAGAAGATATCTTTTGCAGAAACGCATATTTTCCCGTATTCACGCAGACCTACCACTGTTGCCGACAAAATGAAAGGTCAGCTCGACCGCAAGACCAAGCACAGTCGTGCGGCTCAAATGGCAGATGTATGTAACGAAACAAAGGCTTTGTATCTCAAAAGCCTTGTTGGCACAGTGCAAGAGGTTTTATTTGAAAAGGAAACAAGCCCTCAGTGGCATCAGGGTCATGCACCAAATTATGTTACTGTGAAAATTCCAAGGGACAGCGAGGACGTTTCTTTGCGCCGACAGCTTTTAAAGATAGAGATAACCTCGTCAGATGGCGAGTTTTGTTACGGAAAACTTATATGAGTACAAAAAAGAGGACCGCAAATGCGATCCTCTTTCGTTATATCAGATTTTTCTGCGCTCAGCCAAGCTTTGCAAGAATTATCTCTTTCATTTTTCCAGGGTTAGCCTTGCCCTTTGAAGCCTTCATGCACTGACCTACCAGATAGCCCAGAGCATTTGTCTTTCCGCCCTTGTAGTCATTTACAGACTTTTCGTTTGCGGCAAGAACTTCGTCAGCGATCTTTTCAAGTGCGCTGTCATCAGAAACCTGTGCAAGACCCTGCTCCTTGATAATGTCGCTTACCTTTTTGTCCTCTTCAAGAAGAACTGCAAAAACTTTCTTTCCGCCAGCGTTGGAAATGGTCTTTGCCTCGATAGCAGCGACGAGATCAGTAAGATTGTCAGCAGTGAGCTTTGTATCTTTGAGAGTCTTGCCTGTTGCATTCATGTACTTAACAAGGTCGCCAAGTATCCATGTTGTATAGCACTTTGCAGGGAACTTGTCCTTTGCCATGCAATCGTCAAAAAGCTTTGCAAGGGAAACAGACTCAGCTATAAACGTTGCGTCCTTTATGTTCAGACCGAACTTCTTTACATATCTGAGTATCTTTACGTTTGGAAGCTCTGGGATACTCTTTTTAAGCTCGTCAACACGCTCCTGCTCAACAACGATAGTGAGCAGGTCCGGCTCAGGGAAGTAACGATAATCCTGTGCGTCCTCTTTTGAACGCATTGGAATGCTCATTCCCTTTTCGTCGTCCCAACGGCGTGTTTCCTGCTCGACCTTTCCGCCTGCTTCAAGAACAGCTATCTGTCTTTCTACCTCGTAGTCTATACCTCTTACAGCGGCAGAGAAGCTGTTTACGTTCTTCATCTCAGAACGTGTGCCGAATGGCTCGCCAGGCTTGTGAACAGATACGTTTACATCACATCTGATAGAGCCTTCCTGCATCTTACAGTCGCATATGCCAAGATACTGTAGGATAGATTTAAGTGTTTCAAGATAAACCTTTGCTTCCTGTGAGGAACGCATATCAGGCTCAGAAACTATCTCGATAAGCGGAACACCGCAGCGGTTAAGGTCAACAAGTGATACACCATGGAACTTGTCAGAGTGGAGAAGCTTACCTGCGTCCTCCTCGATGTGTATTCTTGTGATACCTATTCTTCTTTCCTCGCCGTCAACAAGGATATCAACATAACCCTTACCGCAGAGAGGAACTTCTGCCTGTGATATCTGATAAGCCTTTGGCAGGTCAGGGTAGAAATAGTTCTTTCTGTCCTGCTTGCAGACACGGTTTATCTCGCAGTTGAGTGCGTGACCCATTCTTATTGCATAGTCAACTACCTTTTCGTTAAGAGTAGGCAGTGTGCCAGGCATACCCATGCAGATAGGGCAAACCTGTGAATTGACTTCAAGACCGAACTGGTTCTTGCAGTCGCAGTATATTTTAGACTCGGTATTAAGCTCAGCATGAGTTTCAAGACCGATTACAACTTCGTAGCCTTTTACCATTTTTGTGACCCCTTTCCTTAAAGCTCAGGCATTTTGAATCCGCCAACAAGCTGCTCATAAGCATAAGCTGTGTTAAGCAGACGCTGCTCTGTAAACTTTCCGCCGATAAGCTGCATACCAACAGGCAGACCCTTGTCGTCATATGCACAAGGAATGCTTATTGCAGGCAGACCTGCAATGTTCACTGTAACAGTGCAGACATCGTTTGCGTACATTTTAAGGGGATCGTCAGTGTTTTCACCGATCTTGAATGCTGTTGACGGAACTGTAGGAGTAGCGATAACGTCAACGTCAGCGAACTGAGATGCGAACTCCTGCATTATTCTCTTCTGAACGAGCTTTGCTTTCTTGTAGTAAGCGTCATAGAAACCTGATGAAAGCACGAATGTGCCGAGCATTATTCTTCTCTTTACTTCGTCGCCGAAGCCCTCTGAACGTGTTCTCTCGTACATATCAACAAGTCCGTCATATTCTTCAGCTCTGAAGCCGTATCTTACACCGTCAAATCTTGCAAGGTTTGAAGAAGCTTCTGCAGAAGAAATGATGTAGTATGATGAAAGTGCATAATCTGTAGACGGCAGAGAGATCTCCTTTACAGTTGCGCCCTGCTTTTCAAGCTCTTTCACAGCGTTCATTACAGACTGCTTAACGAATGGGTCGATACCCTCGCCGAAATACTCCTTTGGGATACCTATCCTCAGACCCTTTACGTCAGCTTTAAGGTCAGCCGCAAAATCAGGATACTCTCTATAGGAAGAAGTAGCGTCATACTTGTCATGACCAACGATAGCAGACTGTACCATAGCAACGTCCTTTACGCACATGCCGAGAGGTCCGATCTGATCCAGTGATGAAGCGAAAGCAACAAGACCGTATCTTGAAACGCTGCCGTATGTAGGCTTCAGACCTACAACGCCGCAGTATGAAGCAGGCTGTCTGATAGATCCGCCTGTATCAGAACCAAGAGTAACGATAGCCTCTCTTGCAGCAACAGCCGCAGCAGATCCGCCTGATGAACCGCCAGGTATCCTCTCTGTATCAAATGGGTTTTTAGTAGGCTTAAAATGTGAGTTCTCAGTTGATGAACCCATAGCGAACTCGTCCATGTTGAGCTTGCCTGTTACAACGATATCGTCAAGCTTGTTCATTACAGTTGCATTGAAAGGCGGAACATAATTGCCAAGCATTTTTGACGCACAAGTTGTTCTCAGACCCTTTGTTGAGATATTGTCCTTGATACCAACAGGTATACCAGCCAAAGGTGAAAGTTCCTCGCCCTTTGCAAGCTTTTCATCTATCTCAGCGGCTTTTTTCATAGCGTTTTCTTCGTCAAGTGTCAGATAAGCGTCTACCTTGCCCTCAACTGCTTTTATTCTGTCAAAAACAGACTTTGTAAGCTCTGCGGAGCTTATTTCCTTGTTCTTTATCATTTCTGACAAGTCGCAGGCATTTCTTTCAAAAAGTTCCAATTATAACACTCCTTACTCTACTGTTTTAGGCACGACAAGACAGCCTGCCTTTACCTGAGGAGCGTTCTGCATAAGCTCCTGTCTTGTGAATTTATCCTGAACAGCCACGTCTTTTCTGAGTATCATCGGGTTGTCAGGGTCAAGGGTCATTTCGTCCTGAATGTCGGGGAGCTTTTCAACCATTCCCACGATGTTCTGCATTTCTGACTCAAACTTATCAAGCTGATCGTCTTCGATGCGAAGTCTTGCCAGCTTGGCAATGTGTTTAATGTCAATATTCATTTTACATTCCTCCTGTTTTATTTATATAAAAAGATATTATCTTATTTTATCATATCCTTGAACTGTTCTTCGGTGATTATTTCGATACCGAGCTGCTGCGCTTTATCAAGCTTGCTTCCTGCTTCCTCACCTGCAAGAACATAGTCCGTTTTTTTGGACACTGAGCCGCTTGCCTTGCCGCCGTATTTTTCAAGAAGTGCCTTTGCCTCACTTCTTTTAAGCGTCGGCAAAGTGCCTGTGAGAACAAAAGTCTTTCCTGCAAAGCGGTCGTCTATCTGTATTTTCTCATACTTTGTGTTTATCCCACATTCTTTGAGCCTTTGAATAAGCTCTATCATATGCTCTTCATGGAAAGCATTGTAAACGCTTTGCGCCATTACGCCGCCAAAGCCGTCTATCTCGGATATCTGCTCTGCGGAAGCGTTCATGATATTGTCAAGGTCGCCGAACTTGTCGCACAGAAGCTTCGCAGAAGCCTGTCCGATATTTCTTATGCCCAGACCAAACACCAATCTGTCCAAAGAATTGGACTTTGACTTTTCTATAGCACTAAGCAGATTGTTCACTGATTTTTCCTTGAAGTTGTCAAGCTGTAAAAGCTTGTTTTCGCTCAGAGTGTAAAGGTCAGCTACGGAGGTGATAAGCTTGTTGTCAAGAAGGGTGTGAACTATCTGCGGACCAAGACCGTCAATGTTCATTGCGCCCTTTGAAGCAAAGTGGACGATGCTTCTGAATATCTGCGCAGGACATTCAACGTTCGGACACCTTACCGCCGCTTCTTCCTCGGACTTCACAAGCTTTGTTCCGCATACAGGACAGCACTCAGGGAGCGTGAAAACTCCGTCGCCATGCTTTTCCACAGAGCCAAGCACCTCAGGGATTATATCTCCAGCCTTGCGCACCTTGATGATATCCCCCACGGAAATGTTTTTCTCTCTTATAAAATCCTGATTGTGGAGAGTCGCCCTTGAAACGCTCGTGCCTGCAAGAAAAACAGGCTCAAACACGGCCACAGGTGTTATAGCACCTGTTCTGCCAACGTTAAGCTCTATATCAAGTAGCTTTGAGGTCTTTTCCTCAGGCGGGAACTTGTAAGCCACAGCCCACTTTGGCACTTTTGCAGTTGCACCAAGTATCTCACGCTGTCTGAAATCGTCAACCTTTATAACAACGCCGTCAATATCGAATGGCAAGTCAAAACGCTTTTCTCCGATAGCCTTTATGCAGCCTATGACCTCATCAGCGGTAGACACACGCTTGTAATCAGGGATAGTCTTGAATCCCAGTGTTTTCAGATAGTCAAGAGACTCCTTGTGAGAAGTAAGTTCCTTGCCCTCTATCTGCTGAACATTAAAAACAAAGATATCAAGCTTTCTTTTTGCCGCTATCTTAGGGTCTTTCTGTCTAAGAGAACCTGCGGCGGCGTTTCTAGGGTTTTTGAAAGGCTGCTCGTCATTATCCTCCTGCTCTTTAACAAGCTTCAGAAAAACATTTCTCGGCATATATGTTTCACCTCTGACTTCTATCAAAGGCAGTTCCTCGTTTATTTTTATAGGAATGGACTTTACAGTTTTCAGATTAGAAGTAACGTCCTCGCCCACAAAGCCGTCACCACGGGTAGAACCTATGGCAAGCTCACCGTTATGATATTCAAGGGATACCGAAAGTCCGTCTATTTTAGGCTCAACAACGAATTGCGGTTTATCCACAGCCTGCTGAACTGTCTCAATAAAGCTTCTCACCTGTTCAAAGGAAAAAACGTCCTGCAAAGAACCCATTTGCACACGATGTGTGACTTTCTCAAATATTGATATCGCCTTGCCGCCTACACGTTGAGTAGGGGAGTCGCTTCTGATAAACTGCGGAAACTGCTCCTCAAGACCCTTTAGTTCCTGCTGGAGCATATCGTATTCATAGTCTGTGATCTCGTTCCTGTCCTCAACATAGTAAAGCTGAGAGTGATAATTCAAAAGCTTCACAAGCTCGTCTATACGTTTTTTAGCTTCCTGTTCGTTCAAAATAACACAACTCCATTTCTGCCAACTTTTTACGTCATATCATACGCAGGGCAATACCACATAAGGATTGTACGCAAGATGCGTAGCCAGATTTTTCGTTAGCTTGTATAGAAACGACGCAGGAATACTTCCGTATTTCAAGGAGTTTCTGTGCGAGATAACGGAAAATCTGCAAGCAGATTGCGTGCAAAGCCGTTAGGCGTGCCTTATGCGGTATTGCCCTTTATATTATACCATAATTGCTGGTGAAATACAAGCCTTTTTTCTATAAACTGCGAAAAAATCAGCCTTTTCCCTTGTCTAAGTACATATCAGGTATCTCCCCTACGATAACAGTTTCGCTTACGGGATAGTCATAGCTCACCACGATATCCGTAGAGTGTGCAGGAAGAATGGCTGTCATTTCTATGGTCACAGTGAGATAGAGGCTGTATTTTGTCTGATTTATCCCTGCTTCTGTTAAATCGCTTTTAAGCTCTGTTTTTGCCGCACCTATCTGATGAAGCCGCAGTGGTATGTCAAAACCTCTGCCTGTGAGGATATTTATTCCTGAAAGTGTGCCGATGGGTACGCTGAGTTTTGTACCCTCAAGCTGTGAAAGGCTTTCGTTCACAGCCCTTGAAACACTGCTTTGAAGCCTGTTCACAGCGTTCGTGTCGCTGTCTATGGAGGTTATCCTGCCGTCAGTTTCGGATATCTTTATATAACTGCTCTGGGGCAGTTTTTCAAGCTCTCTGCTTATGGCCGCATTTATCACATCTAGTGCAGCCTGCTTGCTCTCAAACTCGCTTATTTCGCTGATGTGCCTTGAAAGCTGTGCAAAAAACACCGTCGTGAGCAGTGCAAGAATAATAACGACAGCAAGAAGTATGTATGAAAGTCTGTTCTTGAAAGAACGCTTGTGAACGCTCAAAAAAATCACCGCCTTTGGCTTATTATATACCAAAATGCGGTGATATGTGATTATTTTACTTTAATTCAACGATAGTTACGCCGTCCTCGCCCTCTCCGTAAACGCCTTTTCTGAATGATTTTACAGACGGGTGGTGTTTAAGCGCACGCCTTATGGCGTCACGGAGAATACCAGTGCCTCTGCCGTGGATTATGGTAAGCATCGTCACCCCTGACATGATAGCGTCAGAAATAAACTGCTCCATTTCGTGAACGCCTTCGTCTGCGGCATAGCCCCTGATATCAAGCTCGGTGAATACCTTTCTTGTCATGCGGCTTTCGATGCCACTTTTGGATACGCCGCCTTTTTTCACAGGCTTCTTTGTCTGCTTTTGCGGCTGTTGTTTTTCAATAAGCTGAAGCTTCTTTACATCTATCTTGGTTTTCATTATGCCTGCCTGAATGAAGCACATTCCGCTGTTGTCAGGGGGCGTTATAATGATACCCTTTCTGTTTGTGTCAACGATAAGCACGTTGTCGCCCTTTTTCAGCGGTCTTGGCAGCACATATCCCTCGTTCCTGCTTTCAGAAACAGGGTTAGCCTCGCTGTAAAGCTTGTTCATTGTGGACTTCTGCTTGTGCCTTGCGTCAATGGCTTTCTGAGTGAAGTTTGGATTTTCTTTCTCTTTTCTCAGCTTGTCAAGCTCGTCAATAAGCGCCTGCGACTCACGCTGAACACGATTTACGATCTGCTGAGCCTCACGTCTTGCCTTTTCAAGCTCGGCTTCTTTCTGATCGTAGAATTTTTCTTTCTGCTCTGCAAGCTCTTTTCTGAGAGCCTCGCTTTCCGCACGGTATTTCTCCGCAAGCCTGTTGTTTTCTTCAAGCTGCATTCTTGTGCGTTCAAGATTGTCTATGATAGTTTCAAACTTTCTGTTATCCTCAGAAATAAGCGATTCAGCGTACTTGATTATATCCTTGTCAATACCAAGACTTTCAGAGATAGCAAAAGCGTTGGACTTACCGGGTGAGCCTATGATAAGCCTGTATGTCGGGTGCAAAGTCTGCACGTCAAACTCGCATGAAGCGTTCTCAACGTCAGGAGTGTCGATAGCGTACATCTTAAGCTCCTGATAGTGAGTAGTTGTAACTAGCGTCGCACCGAATATCCTTATGCGTTCGATTATAGCTACCGCCAGCGCAGCACCCTCCACAGGGTCAGTGCCTGAACCAAGCTCGTCAAGAAGCACAAGGCTTTCGCTGTCCGCTTCGTCAAGTATGGTTTTTACTCTGCTTATGTGAGAAGAGAAGGTAGACAGATTGTTTTCTATAGACTGCTGGTCGCCGATATCAACGAGCACGTTTTTATATACTGATATCCTGCTTCCGTCTGACGCAGGGATAAGCAGACCGCACATTGTCATAAGCGTGAGCAGACCCACAGTTTTAAGCACAACTGTTTTACCGCCCGTGTTAGGACCTGTTATTATCAGGGAGTGATAGTCAGTGCCAATAGAAAAGTTTATAGGCACGACCTTTTTGGGGTCGATAAGAGGGTGACGTGCCTTGTTCAGCACGATAACACCGTCATTGGATATCTCAGGGAGCATTGCTCTCATTTTTGCACCGAGGTTTGCCTTTGCAAAATAAAGGTTAAGCTCTGTTACCGCATTGTAGTTTGAAATGAGCTGGTCTTTCATTTCGGCACATTCCATGGAAAATTCAGCGATTATCCTGTGTATCTCGTCCTGCTCCTGACCCTGCAAAATGCGGATATCGTTGTTGGCTTCCACTACCGACATAGGCTCGATAAAAAGCGTTGAGCCTGTTGCGGAAGTGTCATGAACAAGACCACTGACATTGCCCTTGAACTCAGTCTTTACCGGAAGAACGAAACGTCCGTCACGCATTGTGACGATGCTCTCCTGCAAATATTTCTGAGTGCTTGGGGATTTTATCATCTTGTCAAGGGTCTCTCTTATCTTAAGCCCTGAACGTGTTATCTTCTGTCTTATGCTTCTCAGCTCCGCACTTGCGTCGTCAGAAAGCTTTGTGTCATCTATGATAGCCGTTTCAAATCGCTGTTGCAGATACTTGTTTGGATAGAGCATTTCAAAAAGATATGAAAGGGAAGTGTCCTTGTTCTCACACTGCTCATACCAGTGGTGAAGCTCATAGGTCTGCGCAAGCAAGCGTCTTATCTGAATAAGCTCGCCCAAAGAAAGCACACCGCCTGCCTCGGCTCTTTTGATGTAAGTTGATACGTCATTTATGTTGTAGAAATTCGGCGTGCCGTATCTCACGCTGAGTTCAAGTGCTTCGGCGGTCTTGCCTGTCTCTTTCTTGACTGTGTAAAGATCAGAACAAGGCTTTATCCCCAAAGCCATTTTTTTCGTTTTTTCGTTGGAGCATTCTTTTGAAAGCATTTCAAGAATTTTGTTCAGCTCCAGCGAATCATAAAATCTTTCGTCCATTATATATACCTCAAAATATGACAATAGGCAAAGCTACGCAATGCCTACAAAAGTCTGTAAAAATCAAGCGACGGAAACTTGCCTTTCAGATTATATCTAACAAACCGCTCTGTAAAAGCCGTCAGCTTTTTCTGATATCTTTCGCTTATCTTGAAAGCAAAAAGCCGCTCATATTCCGTCAGTGCAATAAATCGGACTATGTATAGCATAGTCCTGTCTAATTCAATATCGTAAATACTGTCAGGATTGTAACAGCATTTGTCACACTCCAAGACCCCTGTTGACAGATTGAAGTGCATAATGTCAGCTTCATACGCCATGCAAACCGAACAGCCAAGAAGCGCAGGTCTTAATCCTGCTTCACACAGCAGACGAAACTCAAATATAGATTTGAGAAGTTCGTTATCCCTGTCGCCCTTATCGAGAAAATAAAGTGTGTTCAGCGTCAGCCGCATTATCTCGTCACAGCCGCTTTCCTCTGTTCGTATATACATGAGAAGCTCAGAAAAGTAAGAGGCAAGAGCCGTTTTTTTAGGGTCGAGCCTGATGTTGTAAAAAAGCTTCTCTGATTCACTGCTGTTGAGAAAAAACATTGATTGGTCTTTAGAGTTCTTCTTTTCCTCAACGCACAGCTTAGAGTATGCAAAAAGCTGCGTTGATGACGCATTTTTCGTGCTTTTCCTGCCTCCACGAACAAATATATCTATGACTCCACGCTCTGCTGTAAGAACAGTGACGGATTTGCTTGTTTCGCCCCTGTCATTTTCCCTTAGTATCAGTCCCATAAAGGTCAGCATTGTCAGTATCCTCTTTTCTGTGTGCGGCATATGTGAGATAATCCTCTATCCTGCCGCTTTCAAAGAACTTGTCCCATAAAGTCATGATATTCACCGCCTTACTGATATTATCAGCTTTTTTGGCGGTCATTATAAGCGGAAAAATATGTTGCCTTTATTCCAAACCGAAATTCTTTATCATGCCCTCACGGTTTCTCCAGCCCTCTTTTACCTTGACCCAGCACTGGAGATTTACTTTTATCTGGAAGAAATCTTCGAGGTCAGCTCTTGCTTCCTGACCTATCTTTCTAAGCATAGAGCCGCCTTTTCCGATAAGTATGCCCTTGTGTGACTCTCTCTCACAGTAAATAGTAGCGGTAACGTCAAGTATAGCTTCACCGTTTCTGTTTTCACGCTCGTTAAGATGTTCGATAGTCACAGCTATGCCGTGAGGAACTTCGTCATTAAGGTTATTGAGTGCCTTTTCTCTTATTATCTCAGCCATTATGACCTTTTCAGGCTGGTCTGTGAATTTATCATCAGGGAAGTAGTGCGGACCCTCCACAGCATTCTTTTCAAGATCTTCCATAATAATATCGAGACCGTCCTTTTCAAGAACGCTCACTGGTACGATATCTATAAAATCAAAAAGCTTTGAATACTCTGCTATCACTGCGATAAGATCCTCTTTGTTTTCAAGAAGATCTATCTTGTTCAGCACAAGTATCACCTTAGTCTTGCCTGTCTTGAAGCCCTTTACAAGCTCACGCTCGTTTTCGGATATTTTCTTTGTGCAGTCAGCCATAAGGATAATAAGGTCAACCCCTGCAACAGACTCGTTCACAGCGTTGAGCATATGCTCGGAAAGCTTGTTTTTAGCCTTGTGCATACCAGGTGTGTCTATGAAAACGAACTGCGTTTCTCCCTTTGTGAGAACACCTGTTATCTTTGTTCTTGTTGTCTGCGGCTTGTTGCTCACTGCGGCTATCTTTTCGCCCACAAGTGCGTTGAGCAATGAGGATTTGCCTGCGTTCGCACGTCCAACAATAGTGACGAACGCATTTTTTGAATTTGCATTTTTCTTGTTCATATATATTTTTCCTTATCTTTTTTATCTTTGCCAGCAGGCGTTTTGAACACCCATACGAGCCACAGTATCACACCTGCGGCTAAAGCTATCCCTAGCCATATGTTTCTTGCAAAATAAGAGGCTATAGCCATAAAAGCATAATAGTCCCAGAATATCCTTATTCCCACAGCCACAGAAGCTGCCGCCGCAATGAGAACAGCCCCTGCCGCACAGTCTTTAGCCTTTTTAGCAAGGGGGTTTTTATCTTTACACGCCATATCCACAGCGGCTTCAACAGCCGTGTTCACAAGCTCCAGTGAAATAACAAGTCCTATGCAGATATAAACTGCGGCAGTTTCGGCGGCGCTAAGCCCGTAAAATCGCATTAGCAGTATCACAAGCACTGCAGCGCCAATGTGAAAACGCATATTGCGCTCTGTTTTTATGCAGCTCACAACGCCCTCAAAGGCATAAACAAAGCCCTTGAAGAAACGTCCTATCCCTGTTTTACCTGTGTTCATGCTCGCCTAAGAAAGTGGCGTCACGGGATATGCCCAGATTGCCAAGTATAGCTTCTTCCTTTTCACGCATTATCCTCTCCTGAAGATTGCTTTCTTCATGGTCATAGCCAAGGAGATGAAGCATTGAATGTACTGTCAAAAAGCCTATCTCTCTTTCAAGAGAGTGACCATATATCTCAGCCTGACGGTAAGCTGTTTCAAGGCTTATGACTATATCTCCCAGCAGGAAAGCACCTGTTTCATGGTTCATGTCAAAATCACCGTTCTCGCCAAGAGGAAAGCTCAGCACGTCTGTTGAGCGGTCTATGTTTCTATGCTCCTTGTTAAGCTCATGTATCTGCTCGTCATTCACAAAAGATACAGAAACTTCAAAATCATCATTGTGACCCTCATATTCCAACACAGCATGGCAACAGCGTCTTACAAGAAGCCTTATGCCAACAGGTATCTTTACCTCTGTCTGGTTGTTGGTTATCATTACTTTTACCTTGCCCATTACTTTTTCACATTCCTTTTTTGTTATATTTTTCATAAGCAAGGATTATGTCCTGCACAAGCTTGTGACGGACAACGTCCTTGTCGGTAAATCTGTTTATTGATATATCGTCAATGCCTTTGAGTACGTTCATTGCTTGAATAAGTCCTGACTTTCTCTGGTCAGGCAGGTCTATCTGCGTTATATCGCCTGTTATGACTATCTTTGAGTTGAATCCAAGACGTGTAAGGAACATCTTCATCTGCTCGTGAGTGGTGTTCTGCGCTTCATCAAGGATAATGAAAGAATCGTCAAGAGTACGTCCTCTCATGTATGCCAGCGGAGCGACTTCGATACAGCCGCGCTCCTGCTGTTTAGCGAAAGTGTCAGGACCGAGCATTTCAAAAAGTGCGTCATAAAGCGGTCTGAGATATGGGTCTACCTTACATTGCAGGTCGCCCGGAAGAAAGCCCAGCTTTTCTCCTGCTTCAACCGCAGGACGTGTGAGGATTATCTTCTCTACCTCGTGCGCCTTGAAAGCTTTTACCGCCATTGCCACCGCAAGATAAGTCTTGCCCGTTCCCGCAGGACCAATGCCCATGACGATAGTCTTTTTCCTTATTGCTTCAACATATCTTTTCTGACCGAGAGTTTTCGGCTTAACGAGCTTTCCGCTCACCGTTACGCACACGCCGTCATCAGACATATGCTTTATCTCATACTGCTTGCCCTCACGCACAAGTGTGAAAACATATCTTATAGTCTGCTCAGTGATAGCCTCGCCCTTGTTGATAAGAGCAATAAGACTGTTTATAGCTTCCGAGGCGTTAAATACGTTCTCCTCATCGCCTGTTATCTTGATATCGTCACCTCTGCCGAGAATCACAACATTATACTCTTTTTGGATAAGATTAACATTCTCGTCATAATTGCCGAAAAGGCTGAGTACAGTTTCCATTCTGTCCACGCTGATAAGTTTTTCCGCCATTAGCACAACTTCCTCTTTTTTTGTTCTGATATACCTATTATACAAAGCTATTATATCACATTTTTCCTCTGATTGCAACAATCTCAGTAAGATTTAACACTTTTTTTATGCACCTTTTCACACTTTTTGATCATTTCTTAATAAAAAAATCCACCTCTCTGCAAAGCTCGCCGTATAGGGTGTATGTTACAGTAGCGGTTACTCCGTTTTCTGTCACATTATCCTCAATATGTCGGTCTTTTATCTCATAGTCTGAGAGAAAATTTTCCTCATATAAATACGCCTTTTCATGAACGGCGTCAAGTGCCTGCTGTTCTGTCAGGGTGTCTTGTGAAAATTTATATTCTTCAAGTTCGCAGGTGGTTATGCCAAAAGGCATTTCAAGCCCGAAAAGCGACAGAGGAGAATATCTCTGCTCATTTTTCCAGTAACCCTTAGGCTTTGAGAAAAAAAGAGGGATATCAGCGTCAAACACAGTGAAAAAACGCTTTGTATCTCTCTTGCCTGTCGTCTTTTCTGCCTTGTCCTCAAAGGACTGTGTGAATGTGACAGTGCGCTCAAAAGTGCCTAGTATCTTACCCTTTGAGCGTGCATAGCTTGTCTTTGTTTCAACGTTTTCCTTGCCGTCTATCCAGCTTGATTTTGATGTGATGATCTCACCGCCTACAACGATATCGCCCTTTGTCACACCGCTTCCCACGGGTATCTTTAGCTGTCCGTCATAAACCTCGATTTTTTCGATAACTCCGTTTTCGCAGGCAACAAGATTTGAAGGATAGCGGTTTGACTCACGCTTTGTGTCACCCTCAGTTTCGATAACGTCGATTATCAGCGTGTCACCCTTGCGTGTTATGCCTGCCCATGATATGCCCTCCACTTTTTGCTTTAACGCACGTTCTGTGACTATGAGATCAATGCTTGGGATATAAGTTCCGGTTTCAACGCCCTCCTCTTTAAGCACCGACATAACGCCTTTTCTGATATTTTCATCATCACTGAGTATGTCAAACCTCACCACCACGTTTGATAGATAGAAGCACGAAAGCATGACAGCCGCAGTGCCTATGACAAGTCCTCCTCTTCCGAAAAAACGTTTTGCAAGAACAAAGCTTCCGTGACGTTTTGCGGCGGTGTATTCAAGCCCAAGTTCATCGCATAGTCTTTCAAGTGCCTTACAGTGTTCCGCAGGCATACGCAAAGTGAGCTTTCCGTTCTTTTCACACATTTTGCTAACGGGAAGCTTTTTTGACATTATCCTGCGGAAAAACTTGGTGAAGCTGTCCCCTGTGATAACATAATCTATATAACCGAAAATCATTATCCTCTCTCCCTGATACTTCTTGACACAAGCTTGACCGACTCTATTTTTCCTCTTATCTCCACGCTGTCGGAGCAGAAATTTGACATTGTTAGTCCGTTGCCCCATATCTCTATCTCAAAAGAGCCTGTCAGCACCTTTGCCATTATCTCACTGCATTCCACTATCTGCTTGCAGTTTTCGATAACGGCGGCTCTGTCGTCAGTTATGCTGATGTATGAGCTTAGTGCGGTCAATTCTTTTGTCATGCCGAAAAAGCTTAAAAATGGTATCTTCTTCATTTTTGCGTCCTCCGTTCATTGTCTTATGCTTAATTATATTATTAGACAGACTGACATATACTTAAAAAGTAAAAGTAGGGAGGTAATAAAAATGTTGAAAAGACTTGCAAAGGAGCTTTGCGTATACATACTTGTGGGGGTGGCCATATGGTTCTGCATTATCACCATATCAGGGGGCGAGAGCGTAAAGCTTGGTATCTCCGAAGCCGTTGACCGCTGTATGAATATCATAATCCCGTCGCTGTTTGTTTTTATGGCGCTGTCGCAGATACTTGTTTCAAGTGGGCTTTACTACTGCGTTTCAATGCCTTTTTATCCTATATCGAGATTTATAATGGGCATACCGCCTCAGCTTTTCTTTGTATTTCTTCTTGGCAATACCGCAGGCTATCCTGTGGGAGTAAAGCTTCTTTCAGATCTGTGTCAGAGAAAGATAATATCCCAGCGTACTGCAAAGATAATGTCCTGCTTTTGCTGCTGTGGAGGGCCTGCTTTCTATTCTGGTACAGTGGGTCTTGCGGTGTTTGGCTGTACAGGAGCAGGCATTGCAGTGTTCGTATCCATACTAGCGGCAAATTTTCTCACTGCGCTTGTTCTCGGCAGAGCTATAAATGAGGATAAGAAAACATCAAAGCCGACTTTCAGACTTGACGGCAGAATGTTCACCGACAGCGTTATCTCGGCAGGAAAGTCACTTTTTGTTATCTGCGTTATGATAGTCTTTTTCGGAGCGTTTATGTCCTCTCTTGAATACTGCGGAGCGTTCAGCTTTCTGAAAAATGCGTTTTCACTGTCGGAAAACGAGCTTGTGCTTGTGAAAAGCTGTCTTGAAATAACTTCTCTCACTGAGCTTTCGGGAAGTCCATTTTATCTTCTGCCATTTATATCCGCTGTCTGCTCCTTCGGTGGTCTGTGTGTGATTATACAAATAGCTGCACTTGGCGTGGATTTCTCCCTTGTGCCGTTTTTTATCTCACGTTTGACATCAGCCTTTTTGTCTGCTGTCATATGCCGTTTTATCTATCCTTTCTTTATTCCTGATTCAGTTTTGACTTCTGTTACAAATAATGTTAAATTCGTCAAAGTGAACAATTTTGTTCCCTCGTTTTGCTTGATTATGATGATTTTATTACTAACTTTGAAGAAAAGACTAGCATTTTCTAAAACAGTATGATATAATTAATAACAAATGAAAAAAGATTAACTTATCTTAAAGGAGTTGTATAAATCATGGCAAAGAAGAGCTATTTTGGTAACAGAATTTCACCGTCATGTTCTTACTGCCTTTTCGGCAACAGATCAAGAGAAGGAAATAAGGTCCTTTGTGAGAAGCAGGGTCTGGTAGACGCTGATTATAGCTGTAAGAAGTGGGTCTATGATCCTATCAAGCGTGTTCCAAAGAAACAGCTTAACATTCCAAATCAGGAAGACGATGTTATCTGATACATAAAATATGCCGTACATTTTTTGGTGTACGGCTTTTATATTGCAAAAGATCCGCAGAGCGTTTTGTTTCGCCCTGCGGATCTTTCTATCTTATATCTTTTTGATCTTCGTGTAATTTGCCATTATCTTCTTTGTGCCACGATTATCGAATGCTATCTCAACAAGAGTATCGTTAGCCATAGGTTTTGAGCTTAAAACAGTGCCTTCACCGAATATCTTGTGCAAAACTCTGTCGCCTGGTGCGAAAGTTTCAGTATTAACAGAAAAATTGCTCTTATCAGCCTTTCGCTGAGCCAATTGCTGTTGCAGGCTCATGCTGTGAGGCTTTTCATAGCCGTTGAGATAAGGTGAAGCCTTAGTTTCCTCGGCTTGCTTTTCTATGCAATCGGCAGGAAGCTCTTTTATAAAGCGTGATATCCTGTTTCTGTCAGTGCGACCGTAAAGCATACGTTCCTCTGCATGGGTAAGATAAAGCTTTTCCTTTGCTCGTGTCACCGCAACATAGGCAAGTCTGCGTTCCTCTTCGGTGTCAGCTTCTGATTCAAGACTTCTTGATGACGGGAAGATGTTGTCCTCCATGCCTACCACGAAAACTATAGGGAACTCAAGACCCTTTGCAGAGTGCATTGTCATAAGCACAACATAGTCAGCGTCAGAGTCGAGATTGTCAACGTCAGTGTAAAGTGATATTTCCTCCAAAAATCCCGACAGCGACGGCTCGTCAGCATTTTCTTCGTAGCTTGACATGGTGGATTTAAGCTCGTTGATGTTTTCAAGACGTGTAAGACCCTCGTCGCCCTGCATTTCAAGATGACGCTTGTAGCCTGTCATATCAAGAAGCTTGTCCAAAAGCTCCGCAAGTGGCAGAGTGTCAGAAAGCTCAGTAAGCTCTGAGAGCATATCGCCCACAGGCATAAGCTGTTTTGAACGCTTCACAAGGGGAGCAAGCATATCGGCTTCCTGCATAATGTGGATAGGTGAATCCCCAAGGTCTGAGGTTATCTGCTCAAGAGCGTTTACAGTGGCTTCGCCGATACCACGTTTCGGCTCGTTGATTATTCTTCTCAGACGTAGAAAGTCAAAATGGTTGTTTATTACAGAAAGATAAGCGAGGATATCCTTTATTTCCTTTCTGTCGTAGAATTTCAGACCGCCTATTATTTTATATGGTATTCCACTTTGTATGAACGTCTGCTCCAAAGCGTTCGATTGTGCGTTCATTCGGTAGAGAATTGCATGGTCATTGTATTTTCTGCCCTTGTTTATGTCCTCTAAAATAGTGTCAGCCACGAATTTTGCTTCACTGCGCTCGCTTGAAGCCTTGTATACTGTTACCTTTTCACCGTCACCCGAAGCTGTCCACAGATTTTTACCCTTTCTGCCCTGATTGTTACTTATAAGCTGATTTGCGCAGTTAAGAATATTCTGCGTTGAACGATAATTCTGTTCAAGCTTTATAACATCAGTGTCAGCATTGCAGTTGAACTGCTCCTCGAAGTTGAGGATATTCTCGATAGTCGCACCACGGAACTTGTAGATGCTCTGGTCGTCATCACCCACAACGCACAGGTTGTTATACTTCTGTGACAGCAGCGAAACAAGTCTGAACTGAGCCTTGTTGGTGTCCTGATACTCGTCTACCATTATATATTTATACAAATTCTGATAGTGGTCGAGGACGTCAGGAAACTGCTCAAAAAGCTTGACTGTGTGGCAGATCATGTCGTCAAAGTCCATAGCGTTTGCGGCTTTGAGCTTCTTCTGATAGTGCTTGTATACCTTGCCTATGGTCAGATTACGATAATCTCCTGCGGCTGAAGCGATATATTCATCAGGCTCTTGGAGCAGGTCTTTAGCGTGGGATATCTCGCTGAGTATCGTTCTCGGTGGAAACATCTTCTCGGATATGCCAAGCTCTCTTAATATGCTTTTTACAGTCCTCTGAGAATCGTCAGAATCATAAATGGTGAAACTGCTTGAAAATCCAAGCTTGTCACATTCACGCCTGAGTATCCTTGCGCAGGCGGAGTGGAAAGTCGCCGCTGTTATGCCTTGACCTGCCTCTCCCAACATTCCTGCAAGACGTTCTTTAAGCTCGCCTGCCGCCTTGTTTGTGAACGTGATAGCAAGTATGCTCCACGGCTTTATGCAGTCATATGCCACAATGTCTGCAAGGGTAGAAGCGTCGTTTGTCTTGCCGTCAATGTAGTCTTTGAGAAATTGTATGTCCTGTTCAGAGGGTGTGCCGTATGTCTGCTCTGTGTTGTATGCGTTGCCAAAGTATATCATGTTTGCGATGCGGTTTACCAAAACAGTGGTCTTGCCGCTTCCTGCTCCTGCCAGTATAAGGAGAGGACCCTTTATTTTGAACACAGCCTTGCGCTGTTGGTCGTTCATTCGTGAAAAATATTTTTCAAGTGCTTTTCTTTTAAGAGCCGTAAACTGCTCCATTATATACACCTCCGTAAAATTTCTTTTATGCCGTACCCTACATTATAGCATATTTTTTCTATCTTGAAAAGGGCGGCGGCAAATTTTTTTCACATGAATAACAGTGGGTATGTTTTCCAATAATACATTAAATCAAGTATTATGAACGGAGGAACATATATGAAAGCTGTTGTTTTATGCGGAGGACGTGGAGAAAGATTGATGCCCATGACAGACAGGCGACCTGCGGCTCTTCTGAGATTATGCGGAAAAGAAATTTTGCTTTTTACTCTTGAAATGCTGGAGAAAGCAGGCTTTGAAGAAGCTGTCCTTGCAGTGGGCTATGGCTCTGAACAGGTAGAAAGGCTTCTTGACGAAAAATACTCAGGTAAGATAAAGCTCCATATGATAAACACCGCAGGCAAAAGCACTGTGCAGGCTGTGAGAACGGCAATGTGCGATGAAACAGAAATTCTTGCCGTGGAATGTAACTGTATCTGCACTCACCCTCTTGATGAGATTATAAAAGTTCATTTGAGCCACGATACCTTTTGTACGGCTCTGACTTATGATACTGAAAACAAACCTGCTGGCATATATATAGTGAAAAGAGAGCTTTTTGATAGCCTTAATCCTGAAAAGCCTATAGATATGACGGAGGATATTATCCCCGAGGCTGTGAAAAGTGGCGAAGCTGTCCTGCTTGACGGAAAAGGCTATTATAAAAGGATAACCACGCCTGAGGCTTTTCTCGATTGCCAAAGGCATATGCTTTACAACGAAAATATGTCCCTAAAGCTGACGGAAAATAATTTCAGCGGTGCGGCAATAGGTGAGCCTGTTTATATAGGAGAGAACGTGTCTGTTATGTCAGGGTCGGTCATAGAAAGCGGAAGCGTCATAGACAATAACGCTGTTGTAAAGGGCGGCAAGGTGAACGGATATGTTGGCATAGGCTCGGTGGTATCTGAACGCTGTGATATAAACAGTGCAGTGGTGTGCCGTGGGGCTGTCCTTGACAGCGGTGTGAAGTGCGGTGAATATTCCGTCATAGGCGAAAAGGCTCATATCGCAAGTGAAGCCGTCATTGAAAAAGGCGTGGGCATATGGTCTGGAAAAAATGTTGAAGAGGGCGCAAGGCTTTATGAAAACGTGAAAAGATCATCTGACAGCCGACTTGTCATAGACGAAAACGGCGAGTGCAGTTTGTGGGGCGGTGAAGCCACAGTGCAAAAGGCTATGCTTTTTGGACTGTGTGCCGCAAGCGCCGCAAAAAAAGGGAGAAGTATAGTGACAGCCTATGGCTCTGACGAAAGCCTTTTGCTCAAACAAGCCCTTGACTGCGGCATATGTCAGGCTGGAGTGAACGTGTACAGTATAGGCAGAGCAGGCATTTCAGAGCTTTCTTATGCTGTGAACAGATTTGGCGGAGAATTCGGCATACTCATAGGCGCAAACATTTCAGGTCATGCAAGGCTTATTTCGGCTGGGGGAATGTTGCCTGATGAAAAGCTTCTTGACCGCATTGGAAGCATAGCTGACGACAGAGCTTATCGCAGTGTGGGGCTTTCTCAGACGGGTTGTGTGACAGATTTTTCAGCGGTGAGGGAGATATACGTCGCAGAGCTTGAAAAAATACTCCCTGACCGATTTAAAGGCGTAAATGTGGATATCCGCACATATGATGTTAAAAAGGCGACCCTTGCCGACAGACTCTTTCACGTCAGGAACGATATAGACGGAGAGCGTATAATATTCAATCTTTCCGCAGACGGCACAAAAGTATCAGCTTACAGTGAGAAAACAAGTTATGTCATGTGGGAAAAGCTGGTGGCAATGTATGCAGGGGTGTGCTTTGAAAAGGGGCTTGCGGTGGCATTGCCTGAGAATTTCCCCTCTATTGCCGATGCCGCTGCTGAAGACCACTGTGGCAGGCTTTACCGATACGAAAACAATGCTGACATAGCAAAGGACGTTGCCGTTTCGACCCATAATATGTTTGCCTATGACGGACTTTACCTTGCGTCAGCGGTGACGTCTTATCTGTCAGAGCAGGGGATAACGCTGCAAAAAGCTCTCTGTGATGTGCCTGACGCATACACTTCAAGCCGATTTGTGGGCATAACAATGAGCCGTGAAAACAAGGAAAAGATATTTTCAGAGCTTGGCTGTTCGGCAGAGGGTGAGATAACAATGGGCAAGACCCACGCAGTTATCAGACCGCTGAGGGATAAAAAAGGTATAACAGTGTTTGCAGAAAGTGTGAGCTGCGAGCAGGCGGCTGCCTTTTGCGAGGATATAACAAGCAGGATAAAGGGCATATTCAGATAAATGTAATAAATTTAAATGTAATAAATTGCTATTGACATTGAGACGAAAATGGAGTACAATATAATCAGATATTTTTGTTCGGACAAAGGCGGCTCATGCCGCTGTATTTAAACTGCGTTCATCACACCATTTTGTCTTTCTTTGAGGCTTTAAGCGTTTTTGACAGCACATGATAATAAAGCCCAAACGCAGCGGTATATTGAATCTAAACGGAAAAATCGAATATTATTTGAGCATGATAAAATGCAGCAGGAAGGAGATAATTGCTCCTGCCGTATGTTTGTGCTGCTTTTTTGCGGCATTTTGTGCCTTTGAAGGCTTAAAAGCGGAGTACAGCAGGGCAAAGTACATTATTTTATGAACGAAAAGAACAACACAGTAAAAAATTCTACACAAAAACGTTTTTTCAGAAAAAAACAGAATAAGAGCGAGATACCTCTGGCTCAGGCTTCAAAAGAGCTTGACCGTGTAAAAAGTCAGAGAGCTTCGGGCAGTGTGAAAAAAACGCTTCAGCCGAGAAATGAAACTCCACAGAGAAAACCGCAGAATACTCAGCAAAGACGTCCAAGACCTGCGGCGAACAGAGTGAAAGAGCCTGTAAGAAGAACGCCTGTGAAGATAATCCCTCTTGGCGGTCTTAACGAGATAGGCAAGAATTTCACCGTTATCGAGTGTTCAAACGATATGTTTGTTATCGACTGCGGATTGGCTTTTCCTGACAGCGAAATGCCTGGAGTTGATATCGTTATCCCTGATTTCTCATACGTCGAGAAAAATCAGGAAAAGCTCAGGGGCGTTGTGCTTACACATGGTCATGAGGATCATATAGGCGGTCTGCCGTATTTTCTAAAAAAATTCAACGTGCCTGTTTACGGCACAAGGCTTACCCTTGGTCTTGTTGAGGGCAAGCTGAAAGAGCATGGACTTCTAGGAACTGTAAAACTCAACGTTGTAACGCCAAGACAGACAGTTAAGCTTGGCTGTATGGCGGTGGAGTTTATAAGAGTAAATCACTCTATCCCTGATGCTGTGGGAATGGCTATCCATACCCCTGCTGGTGTGCTTATCCATACTGGCGACTTTAAGGTAGACTATACACCTATCGAGGGCGGTATAATCGACCTGCCTAGATTTGCAGAGCTTGGAAACAAGGGCGTTTTGGCTCTTATGGCTGACTCTACAAACGCTGAAAGACCCGGCTATACCATGAGCGAGCGCAAGGTTGGCGAAAGCTTTGTGAAGCTTTTCAACAAGGCTGAGGGCAAGAGGATAATCATTGCCACTTTCGCTTCAAACGTTCACAGAGTTCAGCAGATAATAAATAACGCTGTCACACATGGCAGAAAAGTGGCTGTGTCAGGCAGAAGTATGGTGAATGTTATCTCAAAGGGCATCGAGCTTGGCTATCTTAAAGTGCCTGACGGCGTGCTTGTGGATATCGACACTATATCGAGATATGCACCTGAAAAAATGGTCATCGTCACAACGGGAAGTCAGGGCGAGCCTATGTCGGCGCTTACAAGAATGTCGGCAAACGAGCATAGGAACGTTACTATCACTCCTATGGACTTTATCATAATCTCGGCTAATCCTATCCCCGGCAATGAAAAGTATGTCACAAAGGTAGTAAACGACCTTATGAGATTGGGTGCAGAGGTAATATATGAGTCAATGTACGAGGTGCACGTTTCAGGACACGCTTGTCAGGAAGAGCAGAAATTGTTGCTTTCTATCACAAAGCCAAAATTCTTTATCCCTGTACACGGCGAGTATAAACATCTTATGAAGCACAGAGATACGGCGCTTTCTGTGGGAATCCCTGAGAGCAATATAATCATTGCTGATATAGGCAATGTTATCGAAACAGACGGCGTTGACATGAAGATAACAGGACAAGTGCCTGCTGGAAAGGTGCTTGTGGACGGTCTTGGCGTTGGCGACGTTGGCGCAATAGTTCTCCGTGACAGAAAACATCTTGCTCAGGACGGACTTATCATTGCCGTGGCAACTATCGACAGGGCTTCGGGAGATATACTTGCAGGGCCTGACGTGGTTTCAAGAGGCTTTGTGTATGTAAGAGAGAGCGAGGAGCTTATGACCGAAGCTCAGAAGCTTCTTACCGAAACACTTCAGGATTGTCTTGACAGAAATATGAAGGATTGGAATACCATAAAGGGCAGAATGAAGGACAATCTTTCGGACTTTATCTTCACAAAGACAAAGAGAAGTCCTATGATTTTGCCGATAATAATGGAATTATGACCGCCTGTCAACAGTGCGGCTGTTTATAGAAATGCAGGAGCTTTAAAATGAAAAGTAACAACGGATTACAGATCATAATAAGAATAACAGTGTGCGTTACCATGCTTTCGTCACTTATAGGCGCTTTTATGCTGCATTCTACTCCGTCTCACAGAGAGTCGGGCAGTGTGCTTATCCTAGTGTCTGTGGCGGCGGCTGTGTTGTGGGTGCTTGAAGAAGTGGTTTTCCACAATCACACTCGCAAGTATGTGGCAAAGCTTTCCACGATGATCTCAAAGACGGAGAGAGATTCTCTCCTGAATTTTCCTGCTCCTGCTATAATAATCGACAGCGAAAACGTCATCGTGTGGTATAACAGACTTTTTGGCAGACAGGTCTACTCTGAGGAAGAGGCTTACGGCATTGACCTCACTGAGCTTATGAACATTGATATGGACAAGATATATTCCTCTGACGGCGACCTTGTGTGCATAAACGCCCATTTTTATAAGGCGAAGGCTATACACACCGATGTGAACGGTGAGCTTTCAATGGTCTATTTCAATGACGTTACCGATTATGTAGAGCTTGAATATGAGTTCAGAATGTCCCATAAAGCGGTAATAATCATAACTATCGACAACTTTGACGAGCTTATGTCAAATATCAGAGAGAGCGAAAAGGCTCACGTGGTTGTTGAGATAGAAAAGCTCATAGAGGAATTTTTGGAGAATACTACTGCGGTGTCAAAGAAAGTAGCAAGCGACAAGTTCTATGTTTATATGGAGGAACGTCACCTTGCACCTATAATCGAGCAGAGATTTAAGATACTCGAGCAGGCAAGAAAAATAGCCGTTGGCGAGCGTTCTAACCTTACATTGTCCATAGGTGTGGGCAGAGATGGTGCAAACCTTGCGGAGAGCGAGAAGTTTGCAAAGCAGGCTCTCGAAATGTGTCTTGGACGTGGCGGAGATCAGGCGGCTGTCAAGGAGGACGGTGAGTTCAAGTTCTTCGGCGGCATTTCTTCTGCACCTGACAAGAACAATAAGACCCGTATCCGTATGGTGGCAAAGGCTATGCTGGAGCTTATCTGTAACCACGATAAGGTGCTTATAATGGGTCACCGATTTGGCGATCTAGACAGCGTAGGATCTGCAACAGGATTCTGCTGTGCTATCAGAAACATGGTAAAAGAAGCTTACGTTGTGGTAGACCCTGAGCAGAATTTGTCGAAAACGCTTATAAATTACATAAACGAAAACGAGTCAGAGCATTATTACATAACTCCACAGGAGGGTCTTGAAAGACTTGACGATAATACGCTTCTTGTGGTAACTGATACCCATAACCCTGCACTGGTGGAGTCAAAGGAGATACTTGCAAGGGCGAAAAATGTGGTAGTTATTGACCACCACAGAAGAATGGTGAACGGTATCGAGCCGACTATAATGTCGTTCTTAGAGCCGAATGCGTCATCAGCCTGCGAGCTTGTGACCGCTCTTATCGAGTATTTCGGCGAGGATTCCAATATCACAGTCCATGCGGCGGAAGCTCTGCTTGCGGGAATAATGCTGGATACAAAGAATTTCGTTATGAAAACAGGCGTAAGTACTTTTGAAGCGGCAGCATTTTTGAAGAAAAAGGGCGCTGATACCATAGCTGTCAAAAAGCTTTTTGCAAACTCTATTGAGACTTATCATCAAAAATCGTCGCTTATAAACAGTGCTCACCTTTATAAAGAGTGTGCAGTGGCTTATACAGAGGAAAGCTTCTCTGAAATAAGGATAGCGGCTTCACAGGCGGCAGACGAGCTGCTTGGTATAACAGGTGTAAAAGCTTCGTTCGTTATCTATGAAACGAACGGTGTGATAAATATCTCTGCACGAAGCATGGGTGCTTGTAATGTGCAGATAGTCATGGAGTCTTTGGGTGGCGGCGGTCATCTTACTATGGCGGCAACTCAGCTCAACTGTTCAATGAATGAGGCGAGAAAACGCCTTGCAGACGCCATTGACGAATACTGGGAAAATAATTCGCAGGAATAAAAAAAGAAAGGCAGAGTGAATAATATGAAAGTTATTTTGTTAAAAGATGTAAAGGGTTCAGGCAAACAGGGAGATATCATCAACGTTGCAGACGGATATGCAAGAAATTTTCTTATCGGAAAGGGTCTTGCACTTGAAGCTACAGCTAAAAACCTTAATGACCTTGCAGGCAAAAAGGCTTCCGCTCAGCACAAGATAGATGTTGAAACAGCCGACAATAAAGCTATCGCAGAGAAAATAAAGGATAAGGAAGTTCTGGTAAAGGCTAAGGCAGGTCAGGGCGGAAAGCTCTTTGGCGCAGTTACAGCAAACGTTATTTCAGATTGCCTTAAGGCTCAGTATGGCGTTGTTATCGAGAAGAAGAAGATAAATCTTACAGCCGAGATAAAGGCTTTCGGTGACTATACTGCACAGATAAAGCTTACTCATGGCGTATCATGCAGCATTAAAGTAAAGGTCGTTGAGGAGTAATCATGGCTGATAATTTCCGTGGGCTTACCACAGGAGCGACCCTTGGCAGGGAGCTGCCTTTTTCTCAGGAGGCTGAGGAAGCCGTTCTGGGAGGAGTTCTTCGTGATCCTTCGGTGCTTCCGAAGGTCATTGAGATACTAAAGCCTGAAAGCTTTTATCGTCCACAGCACCAGCAGCTTTTCTCCATAATAATGAGAATGTTCACCACAGGCAGCAAAGAGGACCTTATCACGGTAATTAATGAAGCCGTCACAATGGGTGTTTTTGAAACGTCTGCAATGGCTAAGAATTATCTTCTTGGTATTATGGAAATGGTGCCGTCAACGGATAATATCGAGAGCTATTGCAAGATAATCGAGGAAAAAGCAAGGGTAAGGTCGCTTATAAATGCCGCTAATCAGATTCTTGAAAAGGCATATGACGGCGGTGAGGATTCTCAGACGCAGCTTGACGCTGCCGAGCAGTCTATATTTGAGATAAGACAGGGCAGAGATGTTCAGGGCCTTACACGAATAAGCGACGTTATCGTTGATACATTCGAGCATTTGCAGGAGATATCAGGTCCTGACGCAGGTGAACATCTTGGCGCAAAGACAGGCTTTGGTCAGCTTGACGCAATCACAACAGGTCTTAACAGAACTGACCTTATCATTATCGCTGCACGTCCTGCAATGGGAAAATCTGCATTTGCACTTAATATTGCGGTGAATACCTGCAAGGCGACAAAGCGTGACGTTGTTATATTCTCTCTCGAAATGGGTAAGGAACAGCTCGTGTCCCGTATGCTCGCTTCAGAGGCACTTGTTAATAATACCCTGCTTAGGTCGGGCAATCTTGAGCCTTCCGATTGGGAGAAGATAGCAGGTGCGGCAGATACGCTGTCACAGCTTCCTATATATTTTGATGACGGTGCAGGCTGTACAGTGCCGCAGATGAAAGCAAAGCTCAGAAGAATGAGAAATCTTGGACTTGTGGTCATCGACTACATACAGCTCATGCAATCAGCAAATAAAAACGCCAGCCGTGTTGAGGCGGTGTCTGAGATAACACGTTCCTTGAAGCTTATGGCTAAGGAGCTTAATGTGCCTGTTATCGCACTTTCACAGCTTTCCCGTAGCTCAGAGAAGCGTGACGATAAAAGACCTATCCTTTCAGACCTGCGAGAATCAGGTTCTATCGAGCAGGACGCTGATATCATCATGTTCCTCTATCGTGACGCTTACTACAGCGATGAGGGCGACAAGTCGGTGGCTGAGTGTATAGTTGCGAAAAACCGTCACGGACAGACAGATAAGGTGCAGCTTGGCTGGATAGGCGAATATACTCTGTTCAGAGGTCTTGATTTCAGGAGAGATGATGAATAATTTTCTTGTAAAGGTAGCTTCTACCATAGAGAAATTTAATATGGCAAATAAGAGCGAACGCTTGCTTGTGTGCCTCTCAGGAGGTGCCGACAGCGTTACGCTCCTTTTGTGTTTATATGAGCTGGGTTATGATGTATGCGCTTGTCATGTCAATCATCACCTCCGTGGGGAGGAAAGCGACAGAGATCAGCATTTTTGTGAAAAGCTTTGCGAGAAGCTTGGGGTCGAGCTGAAGGTGTTTCATGCCGATGTTGTGGGCTATTGCAAGGAACATTCTGTATCCACTGAGGAGGGGGCAAGAAAACTTAGATATGACTTTTTTGACAGCGTTGGGGCAGACAAGATATGCACAGCACACAGTCTTTCGGATTGCCTTGAAACTGCCATATTCAACCTCGCAAGAGGTACAGGTCTGAAAGGTATTTGCGGAATACCGCCTGTGAGGGGAAATATCATAAGACCGCTTATAAATTGTACTCGTCAGGAAATAGAGGGATTTCTCAAAGAGAGAGGACAGGACTTTGTTACTGACTCCACAAATCTTACTGACGATTATACCAGAAATAAGATTCGCCACCTTGTTGTGCCAAGGCTTGCGGAGCTTAACAGTTCGCTTTTTGGCTCATATTCCATGACAGCTGACAGGCTTAGAACAGACAGCGACTATCTTGAAAGTCAGGGGCTTGAAGCCTTTGAGAAAGCGGTCTTGCCAAAGGGTTATGACGCATTGTGTCTAAGACAGCTCCACGAAAGTGTACGCCGACGTGCAATAATGCACATTCTTGAGAAAGAGGGGCTTACTGTGAGCCATGACAGTATCGAGGATATCGACAGGCTGATACTTGACGTGGGTAAGGCGAACATCAAGGGCGGAGTCTTTGCTGTCTGCTCAAAAGGTGTGCTCAGCTTTGCAAAGGGTGAGATGCTTGAAAACAGCACTCTCAGAAGCGTTAAGGTAAGCGACGAGGGCGTTTATCAGTTCGGCAATAAGGAGATAGAGTTCAAATTCTATCCTTTTGACGGAAAAATCGCAAATGTTCATAAAAAGTTTGCAAATTGTTGCCTGGATTATGATAAAATAAAGGGCGAGATTGTTGTCGAAAATCGCAGAGAGGGCGAGAAGATACGCCTTGTGAACAGAGATTTTGACAGCGATGTGCGAAAGCTGGTGAACAAGTCCTTCAGACTTGAGGACAGGAGCAGTGCCGTTATCCTAAAAGATAGTCAGGGCGTTGTTTTCGTTGAAGGAAGCGGTGCGGCTGAAAGGGTGAAGATAGACTCTGAAACCGTTAAAATATTGGCTTTTACCATAAAGTGAGATGAATATCACCCTAAGCTGAAAAGTTTTTTGTGTGAACTTGTATTTTTTCACTTTTCTGTCACATTGATAATATATAATCAGAGAGGTTGTTAGTTAATGAACAATATATCGGTTCTTTATTCTGAGGAAGAGCTTGCATTGTCTGTGAAAAAGCTTGGAGCAGAGATAACTGAGGAGTATAAAGGAAAAAAGCTCCTTGTTGTGTGCGTTCTTAAGGGAGCGTTCGTGTTTACTGCTGATCTTGTAAGAAGTATCGACAACGATATGCAGATCGCTTTTATTACTGCAAAGAGTTATGTTGGCACAAGCTCAACAGGAAATGTTTCAATTTCAGGAGATCATGATTTTATGGGTCTTGACCTGAGAGAGTGGGACGTTTTATTGGTTGAGGATATTCTCGACACAGGAAGAACGCTTTGCGAGTTAAAAAAGAAGTTTGCGTCAATGGGTGCGCCAAGTGTTAAGATAGCTGTTATGCTTGATAAGCCGTCAAGACGTGTTGCAGACATAACACCTGATTTCAAATGCTATGAGATCGAGGACAGATTCGTTGTTGGCTGTGGTCTTGATTATGATGAGAGATATAGAAATCTTCCTTTTATCGGTATAGTTTCCGAATAAGGAGCCAAATATAATACAGAACAAAAGGTTGTGATCGATTGAAAAACAATAATAATGGAAAGACCCTGTTGATCTATCTGCTGGTATCGGTTGCCATAATCTGCGGATTGGTCTATATGCTAACAAGCATGAGCACAAAATCTTCCGACAAAAAATATTCGGAGATAATGGAACAGTTTGACAGCCTAAACGTGTCACAGTTTGAGCTTGACCTTGGCTCTGGACAGCTTAAGTATAAGCTCAAGGGCGAGGATAAGGTATATAGTTATACAGTTCCAAATGTTTCACTGTTTGCAAATGAAGTCCTTGGCGGTGAGGATGCTGAGAATTATCGTAAGAAATATAATACTGAAAATCCAGACGATCCTTTGCAGTATAATCTTATACCGATATCGGATAACAGCTTCTGGCTCAAACTGATACCGACGCTGCTTATGCTGGGCGTTATGATATTCTTCTTTGTGTTCATGATGAAGAATGCAGGCGGCGGAAAGATGTCATCTTTCCGAAAAACAAATGCCAAAATGGCGCCAAGCAGCAAGAAAGCTACCTTTGATGATGTTGCAGGTGCAGACGAGGAAAAGGAAGAGCTTAAGGAGATCGTTGATTTTCTCCGTGATAATAAGAAGTATACCGAGATCGGTGCGAGAATACCTAAGGGCGTTCTGCTCCTCGGCCCTCCGGGTACAGGTAAAACGCTTCTCGCAAGAGCCGTTGCAGGCGAAGCAAAAGTTCCATTCTTCTCGATCTCAGGTTCTGACTTTGTTGAGATGTTTGTGGGCGTCGGTGCTTCAAGAGTAAGAGATCTTTTTGAGCAGGCTAAGAAAAACGCTCCTGCTATCATCTTTATAGATGAGATCGACGCAGTGGGCAGACAGAGAGGCGCAGGCCTTGGCGGCGGTCATGACGAGCGTGAGCAGACACTTAACCAGCTTCTTGTTGAAATGGACGGCTTTGAGGATAACGATTCTGTTATTGTTATGGCTGCAACAAACAGACGTGACATACTTGACCCTGCACTTCTTCGTCCGGGCAGATTTGACCGACAGATACTTGTGGGCTATCCTGACGTTAAGGGCAGAGAAGCTATACTGAAAGTTCACACAAGAAATAAGCCGCTCGCTCCTGACGTTGACCTTGAAACTATTGCAAAATCAACTGTAGGCTTCACAGGTGCAGACCTTGAAAACCTTGTGAACGAGGCTTCGCTCCTTGCGGCAAGAAAGAATAAAAAGGCTATCACAAAAGATGAGCTTGAGGAAGCTTCTATCAAGGTTGTGGCAGGTCCTGAGAAAAAGTCTAAGGTCATCACAGAGGACGAAAAGAAGCTTACCGCTTATCACGAGGGCGGTCATGCACTCTGCACATACTACAGCAAATCACAGGATAAAGTTCATCAGGTATCTATCATACCTAGAGGTCAGGCTGGCGGTTTCACAATGAGCCTGCCTGTCAAGGATAAATCTTATGTTAGCAAGAACGAGATGTACGAAAATATCGTGGTTCTTCTTGGCGGACGTGTTGCTGAAAAGCTGATCCTTGACGACATCTCAACAGGCGCTTCAAATGACCTTGAGAGAGCTACTTCCACAGCTAGAAACATGGTAACACGCTACGGCTTCAGTGACAATCTTGGTCCAGTTGTATACGGTCAGGGCGATCATGAAGTATTTCTTGGTAGGGATTACACTAATACGCCAAGCTATTCCGATAACGTTGCGGCTGAGATCGATAATGAGATAAGAACTCTTATTGAAAGTGCATTTACTGACGCTGAAAAGATACTCAACGAGCATATGGATAAGCTTCATGTTGTGGCTAAGTATCTCATGAAGTATGAAAAGGTTGACGGTGCAACATTTGAGAAGCTTATGAATGGCGAGCTTACAGAAAGCGAGTTTATGGGAGAAACTGATAAAACACCAGAAATCCAGGATACTCCTGAGATAGTTGATGATATTTCAGTTGACGATAATTGATATGGGAAATCAGACGTGTAAAAGCGTCTGATTTTTTTTGTGATGTCTGCTTGATTTTGCAGTAAGGATAGTGTATAATAAGGGTAACTGTAAAATGCAGTATAGAACGGAGATAGCAAATGAACTTACTTTTTATCGGAGATGTTGTGGGACAAAGCGGCTGCGATTTTCTTGAAAGCAGAATGTATAAGCTGAAGCGTGAATATGATATAGATGTGACCGTGGTGAACGGTGAAAATTCCGCTCAGGGCAATGGTATCACACCGCAGTCTTACAGACAGCTTCTCAACATGGGGGCTGACGTTGTAACGACAGGAAATCATTCTTTCAGACGACGTGAGGCTGAGGAGCTTTATGACACAAACGAGCAACTTTTAAGACCTGCCAATTACCCTGAGGGCGTTATGGGCCATGGAGTGACTTATATCGATATGTGTCCTTATAAGATAGCCGTGGTAAATCTTATGGGAACGATGTATATGGAAGCAGTGGAAAATCCTTTCAACTATGTTGACAAGCTTCTTGAAAGCATTGATACGCCTAATATAATCGTTGATTTTCATGCGGAGGCAACTTCTGAGAAAAAGGCTATGGGCTTTTATCTGCAAAAACGATGCACTGCTGTGCTTGGCACTCATACCCATGTTCAGACGGCTGATGAAACGATCTTAGGCGGACATACCGCCTATATCTCCGATGTTGGAATGACAGGGCCTGAGCTTTCCGTACTTGGGGTGGACAGTGATATAGTCATAAATAAGTTCAAATATCGCACCCCTGTGAGGTTTTCAGAAAGCACCAACGATTGCTTTATAAACGGAGTTGTGGTAAAATTTGATGAAAAATCGGGAAAAGCAACAAATATACAGCGTGTTATTAAGCGATAATAACGAAAAGTATTAATAAAGCTTGAAATTTTATTATGTATGTAGTATAATATAGTGTGTATAATAAGTGGGGTAAATTCTTTGAATTTACTTATGGAGGTATTCAAGTGGAAATTCTAAAGGTTTCTTCAAGGTCTGTCCCTAATTCGGTGGCAGGAGCAGTTTCGGGCGTTATCCGTGACAGCGGTGCAGTTGAGGTACAGGCAGTGGGCGCAGGCGCAGCCAATCAGGCGATCAAGGCTATAGCGATCGCAAGGGGCTATCTTGCACCATTGGGCATTGATCTTATTTGTATCCCTGCATTTGCAAGCGTTTTGATCGACGGTGAGGAAAGAACTGCGATCAAGCTTATTTGTGAAGAAAGATAATAATGCGGCAGCAAGGCGTGTTAAAGTCTTGCTGCTTTTTGCTACAAAGGAGGGGACAGCATGGAAACTGTTTTGCAGACTTATGGGCTTACAAAGCAGTATGGAAGCTTTACAGCGCTGAGCAATCTTGACCTTGCGCTGGAGAGGGGTAAAATTATCGGTCTGCTGGGGCCGAACGGAAGCGGAAAAACAACATTTATCAAGCTTTGCTGTGGACTTATAAAACCTACGGCAGGGGATATACTCATATGCGGAATGCCTATTGGCGTGGAAACTAAAAAAGTGGTTTCCTATCTGCCTGACAGAAATTTCATACCTGACGATATGAAAGTAAATGAGATGCTTAGGTTTTTTCAGGATTTTTACAGCAATTTCAATGTAGCAAAGGCTCAGGATATGATGAACAGGCTGGGGATAAACCCTGCGGCAAAGTTCAAAACAATGTCAAAGGGCACAAAAGAAAAGGTGCAGCTTTGTCTTGTTATGAGCCGTGAGGCTGACGTTTATCTTCTTGATGAGCCAATTGCAGGCGTTGATCCTGCGGCGAGAGATTATATCCTCAACACCATAATCTCAAATTACAACGAGCGGGCGGCTGTGGTAATTTCCACCCACCTTATTGCAGATATCGAACCTGTCCTTGACGACGTAGTAATGATACAAAATGGTATGCTAAGGTTGCATAAATCTGTTGACGCTATCCATAACGAAACCGGCAAGTCTGTGGATCAGCTTTTCAGGGAGGTGTACAGATGTTAGGCAAGCTTTTGAAATATGAGCTTAAACGCTCGGCAAGAAAGTTTTTCCCTCTTGTGGTGGGATATATGATAGTTGCACTGATATTTTCTCTTATGCTTCGTTACGGTGAGAGCGTTAAAAGCCCTAATTTTCTGATGATATTCATTGTTGTGAGCATTGCCTATGGTATTGCCGTGGGGGCTTTGTTCACTGTGGGTTTTACCATATCGTTGACAAACTTTCACAAGACCCTTTTCACTGACGAGGGCTATCTTATGCTGACAATACCTGTCAAGCCATATTATCATATTTTCACAAAGTTCATTTCTTCTGTTATATGGTCGGCGGCAAGCATGATCGTTTTTGTGCTTTCGCTGTTGCTTATCGACCCAACAGAGTATCTTGACTCTGTGGGAGATTTTATAAACGCATTTGGCAACGGCTTTGCTGAAGAACCGCTCACTTCGTTTCTGATATGCCTGTATACTCTGACGCTGTTTGCAGGCTTGCAGATATTCTTATATTTTGTTATCTCCCTTTCAAACTGTTTCAAGCACAAAGTTCTTGTAGGCTTTGCCATAATCTTCGCTTGCAATATGTTATCCTCGATGATAAGCAATCTGGCAGGCGACCTTTCTCTGTGGAATATGCTCTTTATGCCAACGTCACGCTTGCCCGATACGGAAGTGGCATTCAACCTAAGACTTGTGTTTATGACAATGTATCAGTTCGCATATATTTTGGCATATTTCCTGCTGACAAACTTCATAATAACACGCAAACATAATTTGCAGTAAAAAAAAGGCAGACGATGAGTCTGCCTTTTTTTGTGTTGTGATCTTTAGTTAAGTATCCAGATCTGAGCTGAGTTTTCAGGCTCAAGGTCAGCAAATGAGAGCTTTCCGCCCTTTGAGTTTGCAAGCACCTTTACATAGTCTGTGGACTCAGTGGATATTCTGAAACGTCTTTTTCCCAGCGCAGTGACCCTGAACTGAACAGGCTTGCCGTCTATTTTCAGATAGTCATATCCCTTGCATGAAGCGTTTACATATCCGCCGTCGCCTATCTTTAAACCAAATGTGCCGTCCTCTGTAAGACAGACCGTCAGCTTCTGTTCAAGCTCCTTGTCAGGCTTTTCAAGCTGCAATCCCTTTGGGGTAACAGTGAGGATAAGTCCCGATATCTCGTTTTTGAAAGTGTAAGCCTTGCCGTCAAGTATGTAATTGCCAGCGTCAGAGGTGCAATCGTCATAGAATTTCAGAAGAAGCGCTGTGACATTCTGCTGTGTGACCGGCAGAGTGTTCTTTGCAACGTCATCAAAAGCTCTTGGGTCAAGGTGAGAAATGGTGTCAACGAACTTGCCTGCGTATTTTACAAGCTTGTTTGAAGCCTCGCCAAAGTTATCCTTGCCGTAGTATTTCAGCAGGCGCTTGTCGAAGCTGTCGGCTGTGTGTCTTGTGCAGGTGGTGGAAACGTGCTTCTCAAAAGCGTAATGCACGTTGTTTGCCTTGTCCTGATATTTCATGTTTGCAACGTGAACAGTGCATCCCATATCTGAAATAAAATGTGCGGCTCTGCCGAGAACACGCATGGCGTTTTTTATGTCACCGCTTTTGTAAAGAGATACTGCGGCGGTGTAGTTTTCTTCGAGGCAAGTTCTTGCGCTCACTGCAAGGTCACCAAAGCGGTTGCGGTAATAGCCGTTAGTTTCAAGAAGCTCCTTGCCCTTTGGATTAACGCAGGAGTAATAATGCTTGCCATGACCTTTGTCCATATCGTTCTCCTCGTCAGGCTGTGTGCAGCCCTTGAGTATCTCGCTGTGATAGTCTTTATAGAATGTCACCTGCTTTTGTTTCTTTTCCTTTTCCAGAAGTGCAAGTGATTTTTTCACAATGTCCTCGTGAGTAGTGCCGCTCCATGCGTACGCTTTGATAGGTCTGAGCCTATAGCATACAGCCAGCGCAACTGCGGCTGTGAGAATTTTTTTCATAACTCTATTTTCCTTTTCTGATATTTTTGTTGTTTTTCTTTTTCCTTACTGAGTAGCCGAACGTGCCAAGCTTTTTGCCAAGACCGTAATACTCTCCGTGAGCGTAGGCAAGAAGCCCCGCTTTGTCAAGACAAAGCTTTCCTTTTTCGTCAAGCAATTCTTTTGCAACGTCAAGTCCCACGATATCCGCAATGAACATATCATGTGTACCAAGGCTCACGACCTCTCTTACTTTGCACTCGATATTCACAGGGGACTGGGCCAGCAAAGGTGCCGATACCTTTGCGGACGGCTCTGCGGTAAGGTGCATTTCCTTGAACTTATCCACTTTTCTGCCGGTTTTCACACCGCACCAATCCACAGCTTTCACAAGCTCTCTGGTCGGCAAATTTATGACGAACTCACCGCTTTGAGAGATAAGCTCGTGGGAATATCTCTCAGGTCTGACGGAGATGTAGGTAACAGGCGGCTGAGTGCAGAGAATGCCTGTCCACGCAACTGTGAACACATTGGGTTTATCCATACTGCCGCAGGTAACGAGAGTAGGTGGCAGGGGAGAGGTTATGACGCTGCCTTTCCACTGCTCCTTGGTGTATTTTGTGTACTCCATCATTTCACGCCTTTCTCGTTGTCGAGTCCAAAATTATGTACTCGTCTGTATATTTTGTCATAGTCCTTATAAAGAAGCTGAGTCTGATTTTCAAGAAAATAGTAGTGCTTTATATAAGGCACAAGCAGTACGAGAAACGCAATGGCAAGGGGTATGAGTATCATGACCTGCCAAACTGCAATGGCAATGAACGTCATGACAGTACAAAGTGCAAAAAGCACCGTCACGATAAGATGTATCAGCCGTTCGTGCTGAAAAAAAGCGATATGCTCTTTGTGATAATCAAGGAGCTTTGCAAAGTCGCAGTCTTTATCATCAAGACAGCTTGCAACAAAACTGCGGTAACGCTTGAAATATTCCGTCATGGTATCACCTACAGTTCAATAAACTCAGCGTCTTGTATCTCAAGGTCACGGAGCTTGGTCTTGTATGAATTTTTCTTTTTAAGAGCCGCACGTTCCTGCTCTTTTTTCTTGACGTCCTTTGCAACTGTCATAAGCATTATATTGTCGATAGTTTTATAGTGCTTTGAAACACGCTGAGCAAAGCTTTTGCGCTTTGCAGGCTTTTTCTTTTTGCCGTCAAAAATAATGGCAAGAACAACGGATATCGTCATTGCGATAATAGTTTTCTCTGCATTTGAGTTCACAGAGATAACTCCTTTTTTCATACTATCACCATTCCTTCTGCCTGAGTTTTCCTGTCAGGATAACAACATATAAAGTTATTATACTATATTATCCCGAAGATTTCAAGTATTATCTATTAATAAAAAAGTAACGGTGTTTTTATAAGAGCTATCGTTTTTGTTGTGCTTTAACGGTCACGGAGATGTTGGACTGTCAAAAAATGAATGCCATATGTATCAAAAAACTACCGCTTGTGCATTGTTTTTACCACTTGTGCAAATGTTGTTGACTTTTTGTTAATAACAATGTATGATTATTGTGAACATTAATGCTATTTAGCAGGAATGTCTGGCTAATGCACAAGCAGGAGGAAAATAATGGAGAATAATGAGAACAAAGCAAAAAAACAAAGGATCATAATAGCTGCACTTATTCTGGGCATGATGTTTTGCATAGGTATTACGATTTGGGCTGTGTTTTTCAGAAAGCCAGAAACAAAATCTCTAGTACCTGATTATGCACCTCAGCAGACAGAGCAGAATGCTGAACCTTTGGATGACAACAGCAGAAGTCTTGATGTGCCTGAGGGTGGCGGAGGAATTTCTCTTGAATACGAAAATACAGTGAATATCAAGCTATCTGATAAAACAGCTTATTTTAGTTATAAGCATCCAAGCAGTTCAACTCAGGATATCGTGCTTTGTATCGAGGTGAATGGTGAGATCATCGCACGCTCAGGTACTATAAAACCAGGTAATCAGCTTAAACGCTTCCTTTGCTTGAGGGCGAGGGGGACAAACTTAGTGAAGGCACTTATACAGACGCAAATTTCAGAGTTTTAAGCTATGATCCGCAATCAGGTGAAAAAGCAATGGTCGATACGGTGGCAAAAATAACTGTCACTGTTGAAAAATAAATAACGGAGGAGTTTATCATGAAAAACAAATTTGCGATCATTGCCGCATTAGTGCTTGCAAGCACTAGCGTGGTTACAGCATATGCGGTAAATTCAGAAAAAAATGACGGTAGCGAACTAACAAATATCAAGGTTACAGGAAGCTATATTGATTCCAATTCAACGACAATGTCTGTGGACGTTGAGTGGGAGGAAATGAATTTTACCTACTTTGGCGGACATAAGGTATGGGATCCTGAAACACATAGCTATACCACAGAGTCTGCATGCTGGTGGAATGAGCCTAAGGAGATAACTGTAACAAACCATTCAAATTCGGCTATTAAAGCACAGTTGAATTTTGCGTCAAAGGTCGAAGGACTTAACGGCATGTTTTATGAAGATGTTATTTTATTGGAAACAGCCGAAGGCACTGCTGTTGACGCCGCACCTAAAGATTCAACACATTTCAGTGTAAGTGGAGCAGGGATAGAAACAAACAATACGGATCTTGGCACTATCACAGTAACGATCTCTGAAGACATTCAATAAGTAACTGACGCAATGGTTGTTTCTACCCATGTTGATACAACTCTTTATTATGTAACAGGATCAAATGGAGCATGGAGGGTAGTAAGAAACAATGATATTGGGATTGTACCGATAGCGTAATAAAAAAGTATTCATATCAGGGGGCTTATGATGGATAAGCAAAAAAATGACGGGAAGCTGATCGTATCAGTGCTTATGGTCTGTTTTGCAGTTACCATTGGCGTGATGATATTTGCATTGTGCCGTCCAAATGATAAAAAAAGTGCAGAATTTACTCCACCGCCTTTTGAAAGCACAGCACAGCATGGCAAGCCTGAGGTTTCGGAAAATTTAGGCTATAGCTCTCCGAACAGAGATGATATGAGCTATGATTTTGCAGTATGCGGAAATGTCACTATGGAAGGCGATAAGGCAATAGTATATCTTACAAATATCGAGGGCAACAATGCCTGGATAAAGCTCAGAGTGTTTGACGAACAGGGAAATATGCTCGGAGAAACGGGTCTTATCAAGCCAAACGAGTATGTGAAATATGTTACGCTCTCAAAGACGCCGGAGGTCGGTACAAAGATAAAGCTTAAGATCATGGGTTACGAGCCGCACACTTATTATAGTGCAGGTGCGGCTTCCTTGAATACACAGATAGGGGGTCAAATAGACCAATGAAAAAAATGACTTCATTTCTTGCTCTTGTGCTTGCATTAAGCATACCTTCTGGTGCTTATGCGGCCGAGGCAAAGCTTGATGATGATAATACAACTGCAAATGGAAATGTTTATGCGGTCTATACAGAAGATGTTCCATGGAACAGTGTGCCTGTTGACGACGATGGAAATGCTGTTATTGATTTTCCAGATGGCACAAGCGTGAAGATCGAGAATGCCGATAAAGATAAAAATCTTGTGGTGGATCAGGTCACAGAGAAAGAAGCTCTTGACTGGTTAAACAGCGTCATGGGAAAAAAGTCTGAAAACACCGTAGCATTTCATATTTATTACATTGACGGAGATTCTATTCTGCCGGCAAATGGAATAAAGGTAACGATAAACATAGACAAAGATCAGGTAAATTCCGTTAAAGCTGATGGTACAGTAAGCAGTCTTAAATGTGAAGAGTCTGATGCAGAAATATCATTTGTCACAGACGATGCACCTTTCTATGTCCTTGGTACAAAAACACCTGAAAGTTCATCAGATATATCACCAGACAGCACTGGTAAAAAAGATGATAGCTTACAAAACAGCTCACAGACAGCAGTTCAAAATGTAAACAAAGACGGTGATAAGTCACCTAACACAGGCTTAGGAGCAGGTGCAGCATTGACAATGTTGCTGGTTGGTGCCGTTGCCGTAAGCGTGTCAAAAAGAACAAAGGATAAATGATCTGATATTCATAAGGCTCGCCGTTTGCATTGGCGTTATTAAGCAAAAAAACTCGCACGAAAATGTGCGAGTTCTTTTTTTATGTAGCAGATATATAAAACACAGTTATATTTCAATATAATCCCAAAGCTCGGAAACAAGTTTTTCTGTAAAGCCCTTGCACAAAAGAAGCTCGTTAGGGCTTTCGTAATAGGATATAAGCTCACGAAGTTCTATGACAGCATTCGCCTTGTCCATATCAATTAGCAGCTTGTCTGATATCTCCTGAGCGTCGGCCTTGTTTATGTTCACTTTCTGCCTGACTTTCTCAGTAGTTTCAGCCGCTGTAACAGTTTGCTCCTCTGTGGCCGGAGGCTCTGTTACAGTATCAGCAGGAATTTCTGTCTGAACAGGCTGAGTTTCTGCGACTTTCGTTTCCTGTGGCATATCATGGTAGTCTGCACTGTCAACATAAAAATAGCCTTTGAGAAGCGCAAGTGTAGAGTCTCCGATGCCGTTTACTTCAAGAAGCATATCCATGTTGCTGATAACACCAACTCTGTCACGATATGCTATTATCCTGTCGGCTGTTACCTCACCTATGCCACTCACTGCCATGAGCATTTCCTTGTCAGCCTTGTTTATGTCAGCAGGAAAGCTGTATTCCCCTTTTGTTTCAGCAATACTGCTTGTGACGGCTTTTGATGTCACTGTTTTCTTTGTGGTGTGTGCCTTTGCAGTCTTGCTAACGACCTTTTCACTGCTTGAATTGTCCACCTTGTCAGCCTGAGAGCTGTCAGCAGGCGGTGTGAGTATCACCACATCATCACGCTGTGGTCTGTTAACAAGTGCAGAAGCGATCGCTGTAGTAATGGCGATCGCAACTGCGATCAAGCCTACGAAAAGTTTTATTCTGCTTGTTTCTACTTTTGAAGCATCATTTTCTGTCACATTCGATTTTTCGTCTTTGTTGCTGTCTAACTTGCTGTCCATAATTGATTATTTTTCTGCAAGCATTTCGTTGAGATTTTCCACCATTTCTGACATCTTCGCTCTTGTGATGTCTGGAACATTTGTAAATGTAACAAGGGTTCTCAGTGGCATATCTCTTATCATTGCTTCCATCATTTCCTTTGCAGAAGCGCCAAGATCGTCGGAAGCCGTGTCGCCAAAACCGCAGTCTATTTTGCTTAAAATGTCCTCGAACATAGCTCTTCCCTCTGGGATAGAATTTATCTCGCCACAGGTGGTGTTCAAGGTGAAATGCACTGGGAGTTTTGTATCGGAAGATACATAAACAGAAGTCGAAAGTCTGATATCTCTTGAAGAAGAGCCTGCCTCGATAATAAACTCACCATATTCAACGAACCAATCGTGTATATCAGGCTCGTAGTATGCAAATGAACGCTTATCAAGGTGGAACACAGCCTTTTTGGTCTCGCCAGCTTTAAGGAAAAGCTTTTCAAAGCCCTTAAGCTCACGGACAGGTCTGCGCACTGAGCTTTCCTTGTCGGAAACGTAAAGCTGAACGATCTCCATACCATCTCTGTCGCCTGTGTTTGTTACGTCCACCATGACCGTCAGGGTCTTGTCGTCTTTTATCTCGTTTTCTGAAACAGTAAGATTGCTGTATTCAAAGGTTGTGTATGAAAGTCCGTGACCAAATGGGAACAGTGGCTTTATGCCCTTTTCATCATAATATCTGTAGCCCACGAAAATTCCCTCGGTATAGTCAACATCGTCCATATTTCCCGGGAAATTAAGATAAGACGGATTATGTGAAAGCTTTTCAGGGAAAGTTTCCGCAAGCTTTCCGCTAGGGTTAGCTTCGCCAAAAAGCAGGGCCTTTTCTGCAGTGCCGATGTTCTGTCCGCCAAGATACATTTCAAGTATGCCCTTCACCTTATCTGCAAACGGCATTTCAACAGCCGAGCCGTTGTGGAGAACGATAACAACGTTTTCATTTACCTTAGCAACTTCATCAATAAGCTTGAGCTGACAATCAGGCATTCTCATATGCTTTCTGTCAAAGCCCTCAGACTCAAAGCTTTCGGGCAGACCTGCGAAGATAACGGCAACATCACTGTTCTTGGCAAGCTCCACAGCTTCATCGAGAAGCTCGTCAACAGTTTCGTCACGGTCGGTGACGAAGCCCTGTGCGTATGTGATATTATCCATGCCCTTGACAGCTTCAAGAGCAGATGTTACCTTAAATGAATTTATGTGAGAGCTTCCACCACCCTGATAACGTGGCTTGTCGGCAAATTCGCCAATGAAAGCTATCTTTGCAGACTTGTCAAGCGGCAGTATCTTATCATCATTTTTGAGCAGTACCGCACATTCGGACTCTATCTTGCCTGCAAGTTCATGCTGTTTTTCTTTATCCCACTTTGTTGCAGGGGCATAGCCGTCCTCGGCTTTCTGAATAAGCGTAAGCACGTTTCTCACAGCCTTGTCAAGGTCTTTCATTGAAAGCGAGCCATTGTTTACGGCTTCTATGATAAGCTCGTCATTTTTGCCGTTGCTGGTAGGCATCTCAAGGTCAAGACCTGCGGCAACGCCAAGAGGTCTGTCATCAACTGCGCCCCAATCGCTAACTACAAGTCCATCATAGCCCCATTCGTTTCTGAGTATATCAGTGAGCAGGAGCTTGTTCTGAGAGGAATATTCGCCGTTTATGCGGTTGTATGAACACATCACTGTCCAAGGCTTTGCTTCCTTGACTGGTGTTTCAAAGGCACTTAAATATATCTCATGGAACGTTCTCTCATCAACGTTGGCAGAATAGCTCATACGTCTTGTTTCCTGATTGTTCATGGCAAAGTGTTTAAGGGAAGTTCCTACGCCCTTGCTCTGAACGCCCTTTATGTGTGCTGTGGCAAGCTGTGAAGCAAGATAAGGGTCTTCTGAGAAGTATTCAAAGTTTCTGCCGCAAAGTGGTGAACGCTTTATGTTACAGCCAGGGCCAAGTATAACGGAAACGTCCTCAGCCTGACACTCCTCGCCAAGAGCCTTGCCGAGAGTTGTAAGTAGCTTTCTGTCAAAAGAGCAGGCAAGTGCGCAGGCACATGGGAAGCATACTGCCTTGATAGCTTCGTTAGGATTGTCTGTATCATCACGCATTTTCCTAAGTCCGTGAGGACCGTCAGACACCATTATGCTTGGTATATCCAGCCTTTTTATTTCCTCAGTGTGCCAGAAGTCAGAGCCTGAGCACAATGAAGCTTTTTCTTCAAGTGTGAGTTCCTTCAAAATCTTGTCTATGTTCATTGTGAAAACCTCTTTTCTATAAAACTATAGTTTGATTGTAACACAATTTTCTATGAAATTCTATATATTTTGTGCATATTTTACATAAAGTTAATATTATCTTCGATTAGTTTGGTAAGAGCCACCCTGAAATCCTCGTCCTGCTGTTTGGTGCGCTTTGGCGGACCTTTGAGCCTGCCGCCGCTTCTGCGTATCTTCTTTGCAGTATGTCTTGATAGGAGAAGTGCGTCAATGTTGGAGTTGTCATATATCCTGCCGTTCTGGTCCAGAGCAAGGACGTTTCTTGCAAGACACATTGCCGCAAGCCCATAATCCTGCGTCACGGCAATATCGCCCTTTAGAGCGATGTTCACAAGCTTCATGTCTGCACTGTCTGCACCCTTGTCGACAGTTATCACCTGTGCATAGTCAGAGCTGAAAATATGTGAGCTGTCGCAAACTATGATACATTCAAGCCCATGGCTTTTGCTTATAGAAACTGCGATATTCGTAACAGGACAGCCGTCAGCGTCTATAAGTATCCTCACGCCTTGCCGCCTTCTATACAAAATGTAGATTCCATATCTGCAATGTGGGTCGCCAGTGCGAGAGGATACATTTCAAGGGCAAGACCGATACTGTTCTTGTTTTCTTCTCCTGAAAAGCCCATGTGCCAGCGTATAGCCATGGCTTCCTCACGGGTCAGTCGCATATAGCTGCTTACTATGTAGACCGACTTTTCACCGTGACCATATGGCAGTGTTTCGTGAAATTCATAGTATGGGACTTTCTCCCACACGCCCTGTTCGTTCTTGGCATTGCGGTAGCTTACTCTGTAAAGATTTACCTTGCAGATGTCGTGAAGCAGTGAAACGATAGCAATGCTCTCGTCAGAGTATTCCATGTTGTAATCTTCCTTTACACGCTCACGCTCCAGATAGCTTTTCAGGCACTCATAAACGTGTATGCTGTGTTCGCATAAGCCACCCTCGTATGCTCCGTGGTATCTTGTAGAAGCAGGTGCAACAAAGAAGTCGCTGTTTTCTGAAAGCAGATAATTGAGCAGCTTTTCCGAACCCGGGCGCTTTATGTTTTCCGTGTAGATCTCAACGAATTTGTCTTTAAGTTCTGTTACCTTTGACATAGTTGACCTCCTGTAAAAATATTATATTATGATAAGCTTTAGCGTTTTAGTTTTACCAAACTAATTATAACATATTTTTTGTAAGATTAACAGTACTTTTCGCTAATTTTTGCATTTGCTATTGCTTTTTCATGCAAAATATGCTATGATATATTATATTTATGTGGATATGGTTTGGAAAAATATAAGAAATTTAATGATTTTTAACAAATGAGAATGAAAGGAGTTGCTTATACATGTGCGGAATAGTAGGCTATGTGGGAAAAAAGGATTGTACAAAGGTGCTGCTTGACTCACTGTCAAAGCTTGAATACAGAGGTTATGACTCAGCAGGAATAGCTGTTTTTGAGAACGATGCTATCAAGACAAAAAAGACAAAGGGCAGACTTGCTGACCTTGAAGAAAAGCTTAAAAGAGAGGGCTGGCTCAACGGTACTTGCGGTATAGGTCACACACGCTGGGCTACACACGGCGAGCCGTCTGATATAAATTCACACCCTCACGGAAATGCGAATATTTCTATTGTTCATAATGGTATCATTGAAAACTACAGAACTATCAAGGATTTTCTGCTGAAAAAGGGATATGTCTTTGAATCTCAGACAGATACAGAAACAGTTGCAAAGCTTCTTGATTATTATTATGATGGCGACCCTATGGCGACAATACAGAAGGTTCTTGCTGAGATAGAGGGTTCGTATGCTCTCGGCATCATATTCAAGGATTTTCCAAGAAGAATATATGCAGTAAGAAAGGATTCTCCTCTTATCGTTGCAGTTGGCGAGGACGAAGCTTTTATAGCTTCTGATGTGCCTGCAATACTGAAATATACGAAGAATTACTATCTTCTTGAAGAGAACGAGATAGCTGTCCTCGACGATGGCAAGGTGGAGTTCTTTGACGTTCATGGAATGCCAGTTGAGAAAGAGATGCTTGTTGCTGACTTTGATATGGAAGCCGCTGAGAAGGGCGGATATGCTCACTTTATGCTCAAAGAGATTCACGAACAGCCAACAGCTATAAAAACAACTATCACACCAAGAATAGTTGACGGTATGCCAAACCTTGAAGAGTGTGGTCTTACATATGACAGACTCAAGGGCTATAACAATATCTTCGTTGTTGCCTGCGGTACTGCTATGCACGCAGGTCTTGTGGGCAAGTATGTGCTTGAAAAGATTGGAAGGGTACCTGTTACAGTGGATATGGCTTCTGAGTTCAGATACAGAGATCCCATCATTGCAAAGGGAGATCTTGTTATTCTTGTTTCACAGTCAGGAGAAACAGCCGACACTCTCGCAGCCCTTAGAATGGCTAAGGAGAGGGGTGCTGAAACACTTTCTATCGTAAACGTAAAAGGCTCGTCTATCGCAAGAGAGTCTGATATGGTGCTTTACACCCATGCAGGCCCTGAGATATCTGTAGCTTCCACAAAGGCATATATCGTTCAGCTTTCTGTATTCTATCTGCTGAGCTTTGCTATAGCATACGCTCACGGAGCTATCTCAAAAGAGGAGTGCATGAGACTTACAGCAGAGCTTCAGAACGTTCCTAATATGCTTGAAGTTGTCCTTAAAACACCTGATAATTGTCAGTATGTTGCTTCACAGCTTGTGAATAAGGAAAATCTTCTTTATATCGGCAGAGGTCTTGACTATGCGCTTTCTATGGAAGGCTCACTGAAGCTTAAGGAGATATCATATATCCACTCTGAGTCATATGCCGCAGGCGAGCTTAAGCATGGCACTATCTCACTGGTAACAAACAATATGCCTGTTATCGCAGTTGCAACACAAAGAGAGCTTCTTGACAAGACCATAAGCAACGTCAAGGAGGTCAAGGCAAGAGGAGCATACGTTGTCCTTGTTACTCACGGATATATCAACGTTGACGACGAGGTGGCTGATTATAAGATCGGTCTGCCGACAATAGACGATCTGCTCATGCCTATGCTGACAGTGGTTCCTTTGCAGCTTATCGCTTACTATACCTCAGTTCTCAGAGGCAATGATGTTGATAAGCCGAGAAATCTTGCAAAATCAGTTACAGTTGAATAAAATACAGGGCAATCCGCAAAGGGTTGCCCTTGCTGTTTGAAAAGGAGTTTATTATGAGCAAATACAGATATTTTGTTTTCGATTTTGACCTTACTCTTGCAGACTCTTCCGAGGGTATTCTGGAGTGCTTTAAGCACGTCCTAAAAGAGTTCGGCTATCCTCCAAAGGACGACAGGACTATCTACAACACCATAGGCATGACGCTTGTTGACGCTTTCGACCTGCTGACAGATATGCCTGACAATCCTCAGCGTGAGGATATGCGCAAGGCGTATGTAAAAAAGGCAGACGAGGTAATGGTGAAGAAAACATATTTTTATGACGATACTATCGCAATCTTGCAGACCTTGCAGAACGCAGGGGTAAAAGTCGGCATAGTTTCCACGAAATATCGCTATAGGATAGTCAATACTTTCAATGAGCAGGCAGGCTCTTTGCCTGTAGATATCATAGTTGGCGGTGAGGACGTCACAAGGGCAAAGCCTGACCCGCAGGGACTTGACCTGATAATAGAGCGTTTCGGTGCAGATAAATCGGACGTGCTTTATATAGGCGACAGCTACATCGACGCCGAAACTGCACTCAATTCAGGGGTGGATTTTGCAGGAGTAACAACTGGCTCTACCACTAAAGAGGATTTTGAAAAATACCCTCATATCTATATCGGCTCGTCACTGTTGGATATATTTCAGAATATATAAATTTTAAGTAAATATAATTTTAAATAAATGTGAAAAACTATTGCTATTTACGGAGCTTGATGTTATAATATAATTTGATGTACTATGTTAAGTACCAAGCGGATAACATAAATATTATTATATGAAAGGACGGGTATGCTATGATAAAAAGCATGACCGGTTTCGGCAGAGAGCATATCGTGGCAAACGGCAGAGAGATAATCGTTGAGATACGCTCTGTAAACCACAGATATTATGAATTTACTTCGAGAACTCCGAGAGCCTACGGCTATCTTGATGAAAAGCTGAAAGGCTTTCTTAAAAGCGGTATTTCCCGTGGTAAGGTAGAGGCGTCTGTTTCTATCTATAATCAGGAGGGTACTGACGCTGAGATAGAGCTTAACAAGGCTGTTGCAAAGGGCTATCTTGACGCACTGAGAGGTGCGGCTGACGAGCTTGACCTTGATGACGATATCACACTGTCACATATCATGAAGCTTCCTGATGTGTTCACAGTTGTGAAGAAAACAGATGATGAGGAAGTTATCTGGAACGAGGTCAAGGACGTGGCTCAGGTGGCGTTGGACAGATTTGTTCAGATGCGTGAAACTGAGGGCGTCAAGATGTATGACGATATCAGCGGCAGACTTGATTATATCGAGGAAACTGTGGGCAAGATAGAAGATCAGTCACCTAGCGTTACTGAAAGCTACAGAGAAAGACTTTATGCAAAGATAAAGGAAACTCTCGGCGATAAGGACATAGACGAGCAGAGGATACTTACAGAAGTGGCTATTTTCGCCGATAAGGTGGCAATAGACGAGGAAACAGTAAGGCTCAGAAGCCATATCTCACAGTTCAGAGGGCTTATCAAGTCGGACGAGCCTGTGGGAAGAAAGCTTGACTTCCTTGTGCAGGAGCTTAACCGTGAGGTGAATACTATCGGCTCAAAGGCTAACGATCTCACTATCACAAAAATGGTGGTGGATCTTAAGGCTGAGATCGAAAAGATCAGAGAGCAGATACAGAATATCGAATAACGGCGGTGTGAGATATGCAGCTTATTAATATCGGTTTTGGAAATATGGTGTCCTCCGCAAGAGTCATTGCCATAGTTTCCCCTGAGTCTGCGCCTATAAAGCGTATCATTCAGGAAGCTAAGGATAAAGGTACTCTTATAGACGCCACCTACGGCAGAAGAACAAGAGCGGTGCTTATTATGGACAGCGACCATGTGGTGCTGTCGGCAGTTGCACCTGAAACTGTAGGCGGACGTGCCGCTGTTGACGAGGAGGACGATGACAATGTATAAGAACAATGCAAAGCTGTTTGTTATATCAGCTCCCTCAGGCTGTGGCAAGGGAACTATACTTGCAGAGGTCTTTAAAAACAGAGATGTGTTCTATTCTATATCCTGCACTACAAGAAAGCCCAGAGAGGGCGAAAAGGATGGCGTTCATTATCATTTCATAAGCGATGACAGCTTTAAGAAAATGATAGACAGCGGTGAATTTCTTGAACACGCAGGCTATGTTGGTCATTATTACGGAACACCAAAGAAGCCTGTTCTCGCTAATCTTGAGCAGGGCAGAGATGTTATACTTGAAATTGAAACTAACGGTGCGTTTCAGGTGAAGAAAGCCTTTCCTGAAGCTGTGCTGATGTTTATACTTCCACCATCTGTTAAGGAGATAGACAGACGGCTTAGAAAGCGTGGAACTGAGTCTGATGATGTTATTGCTGACCGTGTAAGTCAGGCTGCCGGTGAGATCGGCAAAGCCGGCGGTTATGATTATGTGATAATGAACGACGGACTAGAGGACGCTGTGGAAGATTTTGTTGCAGTTATGAACTCCGTGAAAGCCGAGGACGGCAAGGCGGATAAATTCAGATCAGAAAATGATGATACAAAGAAATTAATTGACGAGGTGCTTAATTATGATGCTTAGACCGGCCGTAAGCCAGATTTTGAAGAACAATGAAAGCTATTATTCTCTAGTTATTGCAGTTGCAAAGAGAGCAAGAGAGATCACGAGCGATGCTTTTGACAACAAGCTGGTGCTTGATGAAAAGCCAGTAAAGACAGCAGTTGACGAGCTTTATAATGGCGAATACAAAATAATCGAGGATCCAAGCCTCAGAAAATAATCGAGGCTTTTTATGGGGAGGTGTACGGCTGTGCGTGGAGTTTTTATCGTGGCAAAGGTTGCAATAAGCCGTGCATCATACAGCTTTGACGCACTGTATAGCTATAGTGTGCCAGAGGAGCTGGCTCAGAAAGTGAAAAGCGGAGTGCGTGTGCTTGTGCCTTTTGGCAGAGGAAACCGCAAAGCCGTAGGGTTTGTTGCGAGAACGTATACGGAAGCCGAGTATAACGATAAGCTGAAGCCTGTTATTTCAGTGGTGGACGGGGAAAGCCTTGTCACCGAGGAAATGATGAGGATAATAATGTGGCTGAAAGAAAACACTTTCTGCACCTATTATGACGCTTATAAATCCGTTGTGCCTACAGGCTTTTCCTACACTTTTTCACAGCATTACAGCCTTGTCAATACCTACATTGACGAGGATACTTTAAATGAAGATGAGAAAAATGTGGTGGACTTTCTCCGATGTGCAAAAAGTCAGAGGGAGATAGACAGCTTTCTTGACGTGCATAATGACGCACGAAAGAAGAAAACTGTGGATTCTCTTGTGGATAAGGGCTATGTTGAGATCAGCGACGCTTTGAAAAGAAAAGTCGGTGATGAGAACGTCAGCATGGTAAGGCTATCTGACGAGTATGTGTCAGGGGAGATACAGACCACTCTTACTCCAAAGCAGACCCTTGTGGTGAAGCTTCTTGAGGAGGGCGGCTGTGCCTCTGTGAAAGAAGTCTGCTATATGACCAACTGCACTTCAAGCATATTAAAAAGGCTTGCTGACAAGAAAGTTATCGTGCAGTATAAATACGAGGTCATGCGTGACGCCATAGGCGAGCTTGGCGAAAGGCAGAATCCTGACGATATCATATTAAATGATGAACAATCAGCGGCATATGAGGGCATAATGGGGCTTATAAAAGCTGAAAAGCCCACAGGTGCGTTGCTTTACGGTGTTACGGGAAGCGGTAAGACCTCTGTGTTCATAAAGCTTATAAAAAGCGTTATGGATATGGGTAAAACAGCGGTCATGCTCGTTCCTGAAATATCCCTTACACCACAAATGCTCGGCAAATTCAAGTCACTTTTCGGTGATAAGATAGCCGTTATGCACTCGTCATTGTCGTTGGGACAGCGTACTGACGAGTTCAAACGTGTAATGCGTGGGGAAGCAAGAATAGTTATCGGCACAAGAAGTGCAATATTTGCTCCTGTCACCAACGTTGGAATAATCATCATGGACGAAGAGGGCGAGCCGTCATATAAGTCGGACTCAACGCCTAGATACCATGCACGAGATGTTGCCATACAGCGGTGCGGATATAATAACTGCGTGCTGTTGATGGCTTCTGCAACTCCGTCTTTGGAGAGCTTTTATTACGCTCAAAAGGGCAGATATCACTTGTTTGAACTTAAAAACAGATATTCAAAGTCGCCCCTGCCGGCAGTTGAGATAGTCGATATGCAGGAGGAAGCGGCAGAGGGTAATGACAGCTTGCTCAGCCGTGTTATGTGTGATAAGCTCACAGAAGTGCTTGCGAAAAAAGAGCAGGCTATCCTGCTTCTGAACAGACGTGGCTATACAACGTATATCACTTGTATGGACTGCCGTCAGCCTGTGGCTTGTCCAAACTGCAATATACCCCTGACCTATCACAAGAAAAATGATCGGTATATGTGCCACTACTGCGGATATACCATGGATAATATAGAGCACTGTCCACAGTGCGGCTCACAGCGGCTCAAATCAAGCGGTGTGGGAACTCAGCGTGTGGAGGACGAGTTGGAAAGGCTTTTTCCGCAGGCAAGGCTTTTGCGAATGGACGCTGACACAACTTCTTCGAGATATTCCTATGAGGAGAATTTCAAGGCGTTTGAGAAAGGCGAGTATGATATAATGCTCGGCACTCAAATGATAGCAAAGGGACTTAATTTCCCGAACGTCACAATGGTGGGTGTCATATCCCTTGACAAGGCACTGTTCACAGGGGATTTTCGTAGCTATGAGAGAACATTCTCACTGCTCACTCAGGTGGCAGGAAGAAGCGGCAGAGGAGATAAACCAGGGGTCGCATACATTCAGACCTTTGTGCCTGACCATTATGTGTTGAACCTTGCGGCAGAGCAAAATTATGATGAGTTTTATAAAGAGGAGATAGCACTGAGAAAGTCGCTGACATATCCGCCTTTTTGCGATATATGCGTCATAGGTTTTTCAGCACCCCTTGAAAGCAAGGTAATAGGCGCTTCACGCTGGGTGACTCAGCTTATAAAAGAGTATATCTCACAGCACAAGGTGAATTTTCCCCTCAGAGCGCTAGGCCCTGCACCATGCACATTTGAAATGATAAATAATCGCTACAGATACAGACTTATCCTGAAAACACGCAATACTGCGGATTTTCGTGAGATGATAAAGCACGTTCTGGGCGAGTTCTATAAAAATAAAGATTATCAGACAGTTCGTATCTATGCCGACATAAACGGAGATATCGGGCTTTAAGAAAGGATAGTTAAATAAATGGCACTCAGAAAAATACTTAATAAGAGCGACGAGATTCTTCACAAGGTCTGCAAGCCTGTTACAGAATTTGACGACAAGCTTGGTCAGCTTCTTGACGATATGACAGAAACCCTGAAAAACGCCAACGGCGTTGGTCTTGCAGGTCCACAGGTGGCAAAGCTTAGAAGAGTGGTCGTTATAATAATCGACGATAAGGTTTACGAGCTTATCAACCCTGAGATAACATGGCAGAGCGAGGAAAAGCAGAGAGTTCTGGAGGGCTGTCTTTCATGCCCGAATGAGTGGGGCTATGTTACAAGGCCTATGAGAGTTAAGTTCAAGGCGCAGGACAGACACGGCAAGTGGTACGAAATGGAAGTATCAGAGCTGTTTGCACAGTGCGTTTGCCATGAGCTTGCACACCTTGAGGGTCATCTGTTTACTGAGATAGTTGAAGAATTTGTAGAGGTCGAGGACTAATGAAAATAATCTTCATGGGTACGCCTGATTTTGCCGTACCAACGCTGAAAAAGCTTTATGACAGCGGATATGAGGTGCAGGCTGTTTTCACTCAGCCTGATAAGCCAAAGGGCAGAGGCTATAAGCTTACTCCGCCCCCTGTAAAGGTGCTTGCGCAGGAGCATGACACAACTGTTTATCAGCCGCAAAGCCTTAAAAAAGACGGCGAGGAGTATGTTAAAATTATCAATGACCTTGCCCCTGATTGTATCGTGGTGGCGGCTTATGGCAAAATGCTCCCTAAGTCGGTGCTTGATATACCAAGGCTTGGCTGTGTGAACGTCCATGGCTCGCTGCTTCCTAAATATCGTGGAGCAGGTCCGATACAGTGGGCTGTGCTTAATGACGAAGCTGAAACTGGAATTACAACGATGCTTATGGGAGAGGGCATGGATACAGGAGATATCCTTGTGGAAAAGGCTACTCCTATTGGCGAGAACGAAACAGCCGCAGAGCTTTTTGACAGACTTGCCGAAATGGGTGCAGAGGTGCTTGTTGATACCCTTGAAAAGCTCGATAAGTGCGAGATAACCCCTGTTAAGCAGGACGAGAGCCTTGCGACTTATGCACCAATGCTCTCAAAGGAGCTTTGCCCTATAGATTTCACAAAGCCAGTGAGAAAGATACACAAGCAGATATGTGGTCTGTCTGATTGGCCATGCGCTACTACAGTGCTTGAGGGCAAAAGGCTGAAAGTATATAAGTCTGAGATAGCTTCCACAAAGCCTTGCGGAAAGCCTGCAGGCACTGTGGTGGATAACAGCGACTTTTCTGTTGCCTGCTCAGACGGAGTCATAAGATTTACTCAGGTGCAGGCTGAGGGCTCAAAGAGAATGGATACCGCTGATTTTCTCAGAGGCAGACATATCGAGAACGGCACTGTGCTGGGATAATTCGGAGGAACTATGGGAAACGCCAGAAAAACGGTTTTAAGGCTGCTTACAAGGCTTGAAAACAGCGGCTCATATTCAAATATACTTCTTGACGAGGGCCTTGAAAGGTCAGACCTTTCACCTCAGGACAAGAAATTCGCCGCAGCTCTTTTCTACGGCGTTTTGGAAAGACAGATAACTCTTGATAACATTATTCGGGAATATTCACGCAACCCTAAGAATAAGCTTGGTACTGAGGTCAGAGTTATACTGAGAATGGGTCTTTATCAGCTTTTATATATGGACTCCGTTCCTGACAATGCGGCTGTGGACGAGTCTGTGAAGCTTGCAAAGAAAAACAGAAATCCTGCGGCAAGCGGCTTTGTGAACGCAATGCTAAGGGAGTTTATAAGAAACGACAAAAAGCTTCCAAAGGGCAGAAATGCTACCGAGGAGCTTTCTATAGAATACTCCGCACCTGTATGGTTGACGGAGAAGTGGACAAGGGAATACGGCAAGGACATCTGCCTTGAAATGCTGAAAACCTCTGTGGGACAGGCACCTGTCACCGCAAGAGTGAACACGGTCTTTCATTCTCTTGAAAGCACACTGGATATGCTCGCTGAGGAGGGCATTACATTTGAAAGGCTGTCCGTCCTGCCTGATTGCATAAGGATATGCGGTGCAGGGGCGGTGGAGCATACTAAGGCTTACAAAGAGGGCAGGATACACGTTCAGGATCTTTCGAGCCAGCTTTGCTGTGCGGCTCTTGATCCTAAGGAGAACGATACAGTGCTTGACCTTTGTGCCGCACCTGGTGGAAAGACCTTTACAATTGCTGAGCGTATGAACAACAAGGGCAGAGTGCTTGCTTTTGATCTGCATAAAAATCGTGCAGGGCTTATTGAAAGCGGTGCCAAAAGGCTTGGGCTTGACTGCATAAGCGCAGGTGTCAACAATGCAAAGGTTTATGACGAGAAAATGCCAAAGGCTGACAAAGTGCTTTGCGACGCACCTTGTTCCGGACTGGGCGTAATAAGAAGAAAACCTGAGATAAAGTATAAAGAACCCTCAGATTTCGACAGACTTCCTGAAATACAGTATGATATACTGAAAACGTCAGCGGAGTATGTAAAAGTCGGCGGAACACTGGTGTATTCCACCTGCACGCTGTCAAGGGCGGAAAATGATGAGGTGGCAGACAGATTTTTGGCTGAACACCTTGATTTTGAGCCTGCACCGCTAGGCGAGGCTTTCGGCAGCGACAGCGGTCTTTGCAGAATGTCTATCACACCTGCAAAATATAATTCAGACGGATTTTTTATTGCTAAGTTTATCAGGCTGAGGTGATCTTTTGGTAGCATTTGATGATAATGGAAAAATAGATATATTGGGGCTTCTGCCTGATGAGCTGGAAGCTGAGATACTAAAGCTTGGAGAAAAGAAGTTCCGTGCAGGGCAGATATTTGATTGGCTTCATGTAAAGCGAGTGTCAAGTTTTGATGAAATGACTAATCTATCTGTACAATTAAGGAATCTGCTTAATGAAAAATTTTGTTTAAAATCACTATTTGTGTCAAAAAAGCTTGAATCTCATACCGATAATACTGTAAAATATCTATATGAGCTTGAGGACGGAAATCATGTGGAATCCGTAATAATGGAATACAACTACGGAAACACCATTTGCGTGTCAACTCAGGTGGGTTGCAAAATGGGCTGTCGCTTTTGTGCGTCAACTATTGCAGGCTTCAAGCGTGATCTGACTTCCTCGGAGATTCTGGGACAGATATACGCTTCTGAGCGTGACAGCGGAAGAAAGATATCAGGCGTGGTGCTTATGGGAATAGGCGAGCCTATGGATAACTTTGATAATGTGGTGAATTTCCTTGAAGTGCTGTCCTGTCCAAAGGGCTTTAATATGTCGTTAAGGCACGTTTCAGTGTCTACCTGCGGCATTGTGCCGAGGATATATGAGCTTGCAGAGAAAAAGCTTGGCATAACATTGTCTATCTCTTTGCACGCTTCCAATAATAAGAGCAGGAGCGAGATAATGCCCGTTAATGACAGGTATGATATCAACGAGCTTCTTGCCGCCTGCCGATACTATTTTAAGGTAACAGGCAGGAGAATTTCTTTTGAGTATGCTTTGATAGACGGGCATAACGATTCCATGGAGGACGCAAGAGAGCTTTCGGAGCTTCTGGGCGGATTTGTCTGTCATGTGAATATAATCCCTGTTAATAAAATAAAGGAGCGTAATTATCATTCTGACAGAAAGTCAGCCAACAGATTCAGAGGATATCTGGAGAAGCTTGGGATAAACGCTACTGTTAGGCGGACCTTGGGTGCGGATATAGACGCTGCCTGCGGTCAGCTAAGACGAGAATATGAGATCTGATAAAAGGTGGTGAATCGCTTGTTTATAGCGTCTGATACAGACATCGGAAAAAAACGCAGTGAAAATCAGGACAGAGTGCATGCTGAATTTCTTGCTGACAATGTTGCCGTTGCGGTGGTCTGTGACGGTATGGGCGGAGCGTCATCAGGCGGAGTTGCCAGTCAGCTTGCCATTGACGCAGTAGTAAAACGTATCAAGGAAAATTTCCGAAAAGATATGAAACCAAATTCCATAAGAAATCTTATGCTCACTTCAGTGCATTATGCGAATACGATCGTGTATGGCAAGAGCAAGGAGGATATTGACAAAAACGGTATGGGTACTACCTGCGTTGCGGCATTGGTGGTGGATAAGACCGTCTATATGGTGAGCGTGGGCGACAGTCGTGGATATCTTCTTACCAAGGACGGTATAGCTCAGATAACCACTGACCATACTTATGTGGAAATGCTTTATAGGTCGGGTCAGATAACCAAAGAAGAAGCGAAAAATCATCATATGAGAAACGTTATCACAAAGGCTGTGGGCGTTGAATCAGATGTTGAGGTCGATTATTTCGAGCTTGAAGAAAATGATAATTTTGCGGTGCTGCTTTGCTCTGATGGTCTGACCAATTATTGCACAGATAATATGATATATGAAACTGTGTTTGGCAATAATCTTGACGAGGCTATAAAACAGCTTATTGCTTTCGCAAACGAATGCGGCGGTAAAGATAATATTACTGCTGCGGTAATAGCAAATTAATGGAATGACAATAAAACATGAATAATATAGGAGTTGAATTACATGGATTCTAATATCGGCAAAAAGCTAGACGGCAGATATGAGATAACCGAGCTTATCGGCGTGGGCGGAATGGCTGACGTTTATAAGGCAGTTGACGTTATGGAAAACCGTACTGTTGCGGTAAAGATACTTAAGCCTGAGTTTTCACAGAATGAGGAATTTCTCAGACGCTTCAGAAACGAGAGCAAGGCTATCGCTGTACTTTCTCACCCTAATATCGTAAAGATATATGACGTGGGATTTTCTGACGAGATACAGTTTATCGTTATGGAGTATATCGACGGTATCACCCTTAAAGAGTTTATCGAGCAGCAGGGCGTGCTTAGGTGGAAAGACGCTTTGCACTTTGTAACTCAGATACTCCGTGCTTTGCAGCACGCTCATGATAAGGGTATCGTTCACAGAGATATCAAACCACAGAACATAATGCTTTTCCCTGACGGAACTATCAAGGTCATGGATTTTGGTATCGCAAGATTTTCAAGGATCGACGGAAAGACACTTTCTGACAAGACTATCGGTTCTGTTCACTATATCTCGCCTGAGCAGGCAAGGGGCGATATGACAGATGAAAGATCTGACATATACTCTGTAGGCGTTATGCTCTATGAGATGCTCACAGGCAGAAAGCCTTTTGACGGCGAAAATCCTGTGGCTATCGCTCTCAAGCATATGCAGGAGGATCCGGTTCCGCCAAGAGAGATCATGCCTTCTATCCCAGAGGCTCTTGAAGAAATAGTTATGCACGCTATGGAGAGAGATCCTGCAAGACGTTATCAGTCAGCAGCAGAGATGATAAAGGATATAGACACATTCAAGCTCAATCCATCTGTTGTTTTCGGATATAAGAACAGCCCTGTTCCTATCCCTGTGGCTGATGACAATAACAAATATTTTGACGATGAGCATAGTGAGAACTATGACGACGATGAAGAATATGAGGACGATGACGAAGAAAACGATGACGAGGAAGAAGAGGAAGAAAAGAAGCGTTCTTACGTTGTTCCTATACTCCTTGCTGTGACAGTTGCGGTAGTTATTATTGCAGCGTTCGTTATCGTAGGAGTTGTATTCAAGTCATTCAGCGGTTCAAACGGTATGCACACAGGCACAGTTACACTGCCAAACTTTGTGGGCAAGAATATCGTTCAGGTTGAGCAGGATTATAAGGATAAGCTTAACTTTGATATCACCGAAGAGTATAATGACCAGTATGACGAGGGAATAATCACATTCCAGGGTCAGGCAGCAGGAAAGTCTGTTAAGGAAGGCTTCACAGTCACACTTACTGTAAGTAAGGGCAAAAAAATGGCAACTATCCCTGACATGGTGAAGAAAGACGGCACTGTGGCTGAAAGCGAGCTTAAGGCTGCAGGATTTATGGTCGTTAAGAGAGATATATGGTCTGAGGATATAGCTTCAGGTCTTGTTGTGAAAACACAGCCGGCAGCAGGTGAGCAGTATGCCGTAGGTGCGACTGTTGCTTTGTTTGTAAGTAAGGGCCCTGTTGAAACAAGAGTCAAAGTACCAAGCGTTGTAGGTCTTACAGAAGAAAAGGCAGTTGCAATGCTCAAGGAGAACAAGCTCAAGGCTGAGGTCAAGGAGATCGAGCATGAGGGCGATAAGGGCAAGGTCATCGAGCAGGATACAGATGAAGGCACATACGTTGAGCGTGATACAACTGTTACTATTTACGTTTCGACCGGAGAAACTTCACCTGTTGAGGTAACATTCTCACTGCCACTCCCAAGTGGTATCCACGGCTCATATTCTATAGACATCTACAATAACGGCAACGTTGCATATACACAGAAGATCGGTAGTGGAGAATCTGTTGCAGGCGGTTCTGTAAATGTAACAGTAAAGGGCAAGAAGACAGAAACTCTGACTATCTTCATCACAAATGACGAAAATCAGCAGAAGTGCCGTTATGCAGTATATGACATAGATTATGATAAGCAGACAGCTACTCTTAGTGGAAGCCTGAATGAAAGCGGTCTGATCGACATTACTCCGACAACGACCACAACTACTACAACTACGACCACAACAACTACTACAACTACCACTACTGAAGCACCTGCACCGGAGCCTCAGGAGCCAGACGAGCAGGGTCAGTAGTTCATGAATGGAATAATCGTTAAAGCTATCGGAGGCATCTACTATGTAGAAGCCTCCGACGGCATTTATGAATGTAAGGCAAGAGGAGTATTCAGAAGAAAGAATATTTCTCCTGTAGGCGGCGACAGAGTTGAATTTTCATTGGAGGACGACGGAAGCGGAGTTATCGAGAAGATAGAGGAAAGACGCTCATTGCTTATAAGACCGCCTCTTGCAAATCTTGATATGCTTGTGTTCGTTTCGTCTACCTGCGAACCAAGACCTAATCTGCTGTTGCTTGACAAGTTTATTGCAATAGCTGTTTTCAAAAAAATAGAGCCTGTGGTAGTCTTTACAAAGATAGACAAGGAAAGCTGTGACGAGCTTGTGGACATATACAAGGGTGCAGGGATAAAGACCTTTCAGGTAGACAATACCACTGGCGAGGGCAGTGAAGCTGTTAAGGCAGTGCTGGAGGGCAAGCTGTCGGCATTTACAGGGAACACGGGCGTTGGCAAATCGTCACTGCTCAATAATATGTTTCCTGCACTGGGGCTTGCCACCAACGAGATAAGCAAAAAGCTTGGCAGAGGAAAGCACACCACACGCCATGTAGAGCTTTACAAGCTGGAGGGCGGTGGTTATATTGCCGATACCCCTGGCTTTTCGTCGTTTGATACCAACAGATATGATATTATTTTCAAGAACAAGCTTGCAGGCTGTTTTCCTGAGTTTCAGAAATACGAGGGCAAGTGCAGATTTCCTGATTGCAGCCACACAAAGGAAAAGGGCTGTGCGGTCATAGAGGCGGTAAAAAATGGCGAGATCGCAAAGTCAAGGCATGAAAGTTATGTGGAAATGTACGAGCAGGCAAAGCAGCTTAAGGAGTGGGAATACAAAAATGACTAAGAAATGCACTATCTTTTCAGGCGGTGAAGCGGTGTCGGCTCAATGTGTGGCAGAATACAAAGATTTTATTGACGATTCTCTTGTGATATCCGCTGACAAGGGCTATAAGCTTGCACAGGCAGTTGGCGTAAAGTCGGACATTATTATGGGCGATTTTGATTCTGCTGAAAAACCTGTTTTTGATAATATCGAGATCTTCCCCTCAGAAAAGGACGATACCGACCTTATGCTTGCCATAAAGGAGGGCTTTGAGTCGGGTTGTGATGATTTTCTCATATTCGGTGCAACAGGCGGACGAGTAGACCACTTACTTGGAAATATCCAATCTCTGGGATATATTTTATCTTGTGGCGGTGAGGGAATGATAGCCGCAGATAGGGAGATAATTCGGCTTTATCGTGCAGGAAGTTACAGGATATATGACCGTGAGGGCTTTTCGTTCTCGCTGGTGGCATATACCGATAAGGTAGAGGGTCTGACCATAAAGGGTGCGAAATATGAAGTAGAGGACTGTCTGCTGACCAATGCTTTCCCACTTGGCATATCAAACGTGGTTAAAGGCTTTGATGGGCAGGATAGAAAATACGCTGAGATATCATTCAAAAGCGGCTATCTGCTGTCAGTACAGTCAAAAATGGTAACCGATTTTTGATTTTTGAATAATATAAACTATAACTATTCGGGAGGTAATACTTATGAAAGTTGTAGTTGTAAAAAGTCCAAAGGTCATATCGGGTTTAATGAGGCTTATTTTCAAGATCAAAAAGGAAGAAGAATAGGATAACTGGCGGTACTCGTGTGAGTGCCGTCGATTTTTTTGCTATAGCAGAAAAGCTCTTAGATCGCAAGACGACCTAAGAGCTTTTATTCTGGTGCCGCTAACCGGACTTGAACCGGTACGGGTTTTACCCCGAGGGATTTTAAGTTTTTAAATCGGTGAAGCGTTTTAATTTCTTTTGTGGTCTTTTGTTCCCTTTTGTGCCCGATTTTTCGAGCTTTTTGAGTATCAAAAATTGAAAAACACCGAATTACAGCAGCTTTCAAGAATCATAAAAAACCATGTTTTTTGGTAGACTTTCGGTAGATTTGTGGTAGACAAAAGCCGATAACTTGACTTGGTAGACCTACGGTAGACACACGAAATAAATTTAGTTCCCTGCGAAAAATGCCGATTTTTGTAGAAGAAATTGGCACAAAGGATAGGAAATGTCTCGTGTATTTGCCACACAAGAAAATGATAATCTATTGTTACAGATAAAGCGGATTTGTGCTTTTGACCTCTAAAATCAAATCAAAAAATCAATCATTTGGCGGACGATGTTCCATATAATTGGAGCGTTGTCCGCTATTTTTATGCCTGAAAACCGAATACAGAGATAACGCTCCTCAGCAATGGGGGGCATTTTTTATTGTCAAAACTTATGAATCCCAGAATCACCATAAATATCAGGCTTGATAATCATAGCTACGCATTATTTTGCTGATGTATCACTTTATTACATTATATCATGTCTGCTGTTTTAATTAAGCAAAATGAAAAATAGGAGGTTTTTTATGTCTGAACGCCAGATCATCACGATCAGCGATGATAAGCTGTCCTGCGAAGCAACAGCTATACTGCTGAGAATGCTCAATTTTCCCGATACGGACTATCATACCGCAGAGGAGCTTTGTCCTTTCTTTGAAAATGATTCTCTGAAAACTATCAGGAACGCTCTGAACGAACTTTACAATGCAGGCTACCTCCGACGCAGCGGTAAGACCTATATGGTCAATAAGGTCAGGATCACACAAATGAAGCTCGCTTGAGCTGAAAACAGGAGGAAAATGGATATGTCTGCTAAAAAAATAAAAAAGGTCAAAACAACGCCATCATCGGTGTGCCGTGTCAATAAAAATGCAAACTATACAGTAATGAGCAACTATCATCTGCGGTCAACTAACCTCAGTCTGAAAGCAATCGGGCTTCTGAGTAAGGTTCTTTCTTTGCCGGAGAATTGGGATTACTCTATCTCAGGTCTGACAGCTATCTGCAAAGAGAAAGAAACAGCGATCAAGGCAGCATTGGACGAACTGAAGCATTGGGGTTACCTCACTGTGACTAAGCTGATGCCGAATGAAACGAAGAGCGGTCGTATAGAGTATGTCTATGACTTCTATGAGTATTCAGAAAAGGATTCGCCTGATGCAGACCGGGACGATGATGATACATACGATGAGGACGAAGAAACATCCACTGCCGAAGTAAGCTCCATAAAAAAAGCTCCGCAAGGAGCAGAAAAACAAGGCATAGAAAATCTACCTCTTGAAATTCTACCCGTAGAAATTCAAGAGGTAGAAAATCAGGGACAAATAAATACTAAGAAGATAATAAAGAAAAATCAAATACTGAGTAATCAAGTATCTATCAATCAGTCCCACTCCGTCAGCGGAAAAGCTGTTGAAAATGATGAAAAACAGACAGACGGACGGATTGACGGATATATCTGCGAAAAAGAGATTTATACCGAAGTAGTGAAAAACAACATCGACTTTTCCTACTTTGCAGAATGGCTCGGTGATGAGGAAGAAGCTGAGGAGATCGTTCAGATGATCGTTCGGCGGATATGTTCCCGAAAGAAAACGGAGCGTATCTGCGGACAGGACTTCCCCAGGGAAGTTGTCAAGTCCGCTATGCTAAAAGTTGATATAAACGTTCTTGAAAATGCTATTGAGCAGATGAAGCGTACAGACAATGTGCGGAACTATGAGAGTTATCTTATCAGCACTCTGTTCAACGAAGCCAACGGCAAGCGTTTCAAGGAAAATGCTGAGGGTCGATGGGCTGAGTATGCTGTCAAGAGAGATTTTGGCGGTTATGATGACTGAACGTTCCTGAGAGGAGGTGGTGGCTATGGGAGCGGAGAAGAAACCAGACGTAGCTGCTTGAAAGACGGCAAATGAGCTTTTTTGAAAGGAAGGTGAAGATCATGGCTAAGTCTATTCTGACACCGGAGGGCGATCTCGTCAACTACGATAACCTGATTGCGGTCAGCGTCGAAGTGCGTCCGGTCGGTGTCGATGAGGAGCATTCGGAAGATGAATACTGTATCGTTGGCACAGATGTGACCAACAAGGAAAATCTGCTGTATCACTCGCCCGACTATGACAAGGTGATGAGTGTCCAGCGTGACATTACCCGTTGGCTCCAGAGTGAAGCATTTTCAACTTTTGAGATGCCGACCGCAGACGAAGGCGGTGATGCGTAATGCCGTCCGACTATGAGAACGGTGCGAAGAAAACCATTGACATTTCGATCAAGGCGGAGAAAATGACCGCTGATGTGCTGAAATCGGCATTGCAGGAGTTTATGTCGGGCAAGGCAGAGAAAAAAGGGCGAATGACCTATAAGCAGTTGCAGGCTAAGTCGCCGTCAAAGCTCGACAGCATTGAGGTTTCAGACCGAAATATCGGGGATTTCCTGAAAACCGCACGAAAATACGATGTGGATTTTGCTCTGAAAAGAGATAAAAGCACCTCGCCGCCTACCTATCATGTTTTCTTTTCCGCTGCTAAGACAGAGGATTTCAAGAGGGCATTTTCGGAGTATGTCGGCAAGGACCAGTGCAAGACACCGAAGCGTGGTGAGTTCACCCGTGAGAAGATGCAGCAGCAGGCTCAGAAACTCAGGAGCAAACCTCGAAAACAGAAGCAGAGAGAAAAAACAAGGGAGAACAGACGATGATCTACGGCTATTTCATGCCTGTGCCCGTTCCACGGGCAAGGGACGATGATGTTTTTACGGCGGTTTTTGATGCCGATACCAACAGAAAGGAAAGGTCTGCGAATTGCAGATCGACACGAGAAAACTCAAAAAGCTGATCATCAAGGCTATCCCCTATGTAGCTTTCTCTTATGTGGGTAACCTGATTGGCTTTGCGTACCGAACCGCTGAGGGCGACGGCTTTCAGGAAAAGCTCCTGCCCTTCATGAGCAATCTCGGTGTGGCATTTGCAAGAATCATTCCCAGTTTACACCCGTTTGATATTCTTTTCGGCTTGGTTCTTGCGGGTGTAATGAGGCTCGTCCTCTATGTCAAGTCGAAAAACAGGAAGAAATTTCGCCAGGGTGAGGAGTACGGCTCTGCCGTATGGGGCGGTGAAAAGGATATTGAGCCGTATATGGACTTATCCTGCCCCGAAAACAATGTAATTCTCACAAAGACGGAATCTCTCACAATGGGCAAGCCCTCTGCACCGAAGTTTGCGAGAAATAAAAATATCCTCGTTATCGGTGGCTCAGGCTCAGGTAAGACACGATTTTTCGTAAAGCCGAACCTGATGCAGATGCACTCCTCCTATGTAGTCACCGATCCGAAAGGCACGGTGCTTGTGGAGTGCGGAAGAATGCTCCAAAGGGGCCGCCCGAAACGAGTTGACGGAAATGTTGTGTACCGCAGGGACGATAAGGGAAACTATCTGAAAGATAAAAAAGGCAGATATATCCCTGTCTATGAGCCTTACAAGATCAAGGTGTTCAATACCATTGATTTTGCGAAGTCGATGCACTACAATCCGTTTGCTTACATCAGCAAGAAAAACCGTGAGAAGGACATTCTCAAATTCGTGGAAGTCCTTATCAAGAATACTTCTTCTTCTCAGCAGCCGTCCGGCGATGATTTTTGGGTGAAAGCGGAGAAACTGCTCTATACTGCGTATATTGCCCTTATCTTTGCTATGTACCCCGAAGATGAATGGAACTTTGAAACGTTGATCGACATGATCAACAATTCGGAGTGCCGTGAGGACGATGAGGAGTTCAAAAACAGCATTGACCTTGAATTTGAGATCGTGGAGTGCTGGCTGAACGGCACAAAGCACGAAGATCCCGAAGTCATGGCTGATTACGGTGACATCTTTGAAACGAAACCCGATGCCGAACAACGGCGCTTGGGTGCATTTGCACTCAAACAATTCAAGGCGTATAAGCTCGCTGCTGGAAAAACGGCTAAGTCTATTTTAATTAGCTGTTCGACACGACTTGCACCTTTTGCAATAGATGAGGTCTTGGAGATCACCTCCTACGATGAGCTGCACCTTGACAAGCTCGGTGACGAGCTGAGTGCGCTTTTCATAATCATCTCCGATACAGATGCGACTTTTAACTTCCTGGTCGCTATCATGTATTCACAGCTTTTCAACCTACTCTGTACAAAAGCAGATAATTCCCCAGGGGGAAAGCTGGACTATCATGTACGCTGTTTGTTAGACGAGTTCGCCAATATTGGCGAAATTCCGCAGTTTGAGAAGCTCATAGCGACGATCCGAAGCCGTGAAATAAGTGCGTCGATCATCTTGCAAGCTAAGAGCCAGCTAAAGGCTATATATAAAGATAATGCAGACACGATCGAAGGCAACTGTGATACGATGCTGTTTTTGGGCGGTAAGGAGAAGTCCACGCTGAAAGAGATCTCCGAAAGTCTCGGCAAGGAAACTATCGACAGTTTCAACACCTCTACCAACCGTGGACAGTCGGAAAGTTACGGAATGAACTATCAGAAGCTTGGAAAAGAGCTGAAAAGTCAAGACGAATTAGCGGTCATGGACGGCGGTAAATGTATCTTACAGCTTAGAGGAGTTCGTCCGTTCTTCTCGGACAAGTTTGACATTACCCGTCATAAGCAATATCCAATGCTCTTGGACGATAATCCTGAGATGGGGTTCAACATCGAAAAATATGTGAGTGACAAGAAGGCGATGCGTTTGAGACTGTCTCGACAGGAAAAGTTCACGGGGTATGGTGTTGATATGACGGACGCCGGACAGGAAGTTACAGCAGTATCGGCAAAAGAAACAGATAACGCTGATACTGCAATATCTGAGGAAACCGAAGAAAAAGAGATATATGTCGGCTTTTAACTCAGACAGTGAAGAAACCGAATAAAAAGAGAATCGGTTGAAGCTGCGGACAATCTTTACTTTATTTTTTTGAGGGAGACTTTTTACCTATGAACGAACTGAATATTTCTGCGGTCGATGCAACCGCAATGGAGACAGCAGCCACTACCTCTGCACCGAAGCACAAGTGGCTCTCTAAGCTCACCCGTGGTGCAAAGAAGGCAACCATGTTCTGCACAATCGCAGGCGTTATGGCATCTGCCTGTGCAACTCAGGCATTTGCAGCAGGCACGGGTGCTGTTGATACTTCTTCTTTCATTTCTACTGCGTGTACCGTTCTCAAGAGCGTTATCTGCCTGATCGGTGCAGGCGTTGGTGTATGGGGCGTTGTAAACCTTCTTGAAGGTTACGGTAATGATAACCCCGGTGCTAAATCCCAGGGCATGAAGCAGCTCATGTCAGGTCTTGGTCTGATTCTCCTTGCAATCGTCCTTGTTCCTGTTCTTGAAACAATGATGACGGGCGCAATTTAAGTGACGTTCTGACCTGAATATAAGCAGATTAGCTACATAGCGGTGGGTTTTGCATTGCAATAATGGGTTTTGGGTAAGCAATCTGCACTCTCAGATATGAAAGGGAGTGAAAATATAAATGGCAATAAATATCGGATATTTAACTGCCAATAAAACAAGTGCAGGAGATGAAGTGTACACTCCATTCTATGCGGTAGAGCCGTTAATGGAATTTCTGCCGAAAGACAAGAAAATATGGTGCCCGTTCGATGAAGAATGGAGTGCGTTTTATCAGTATCTTACCGAACAGGGGTTTTATGTGGAACGAAGCAGCTTGAAAGATGACAAGGATTTTTTTCACTTTGAGCCTGACGAATGGGATATTCTCGTAAGCAATCCCCCATTTTCTAAGAAGAATGAAGTCCTGAAACGAGCTTTTGCTTTTCAGAAGCCTTTTGCTCTGCTCTTGCCCGTGAACAGTATTCAGGGTAAGGCACGATACAAGATATTCAACAATGAGATTCAGATGCTTTGCTTTGATAGTCGGGTTGACTATCACACACAGCAGAATATGCTCTTTACAACAAAGGGCAATCATTTCGGATCTGCGTATTTTTGCAGAAACCTTCTCCCCACAAAACTGGAATTACGTCAGCTTGTGAAATATGACAGACCATTGATGAATTCCTCGGAGAGGGGTGATGAATAAATGGGAGTAATCAGCGATGCGATTGATGCTTTGGAGGATTGGTGCTGTGACTTATTCAAGGACGGCATAAAATCTCAGTTTGACGGAATTTCCGATCTTCTGACTGATACATTTGCTCAGACAACAGGTTCGGGAGCAAAGGGAAACCTTGTATCAAACTTTCTTACAAAGCATCCTGCTCAGTTTACGGGAACTGCCGGAAGTGCGCCGACAGGCTACGGGATTTGGGCAACTATCGAAACGCTCTGTAACAATGTTGTAGTCCCTATTGGAGGTTTCATTCTTACAGTCATCCTCTTGAATGAGCTTTGTCAAATGGTCATTCGGGGAAATAATTTCAAAGACTTCGATGATTCGATCTTTATAAAATGGATCATCAAAGCCTTATGCGGTGTAATACTTGTAGCCAACACATATTACATCGCTTCCGCACTATTTTCGTTTGGCACAAATGTATGCTCTAACGGACTTGCCACGCTGTTCGGCAGCGGTGACTATCTATCTAAAAGTCTTGCGATAAAGAAATCAGCTCTCAATAGCTTAGGCTTGGGAGAACTGATGACGGTGTGGTTCATATCCCTTATTGTTCATCTGGGAGTGATGATACTTATTGTTGCAATCGTAATTACCCTTGCAAGCCGTATCATCGAGGTGTTTATGTATCTCAGCATTGCACCTATTCCTATGGCAACAATGATGGACAGCGGAGAATGGGCAAGCATCGGTAAAAACTGGGTAAAACAGCTCTTAGCTCTTTCTTTCCAGGGGTTCTTTATCGTAGTCGCACTCGGTATTTTCAAAACGCTGTTTAGCAATATGATCGCTACGCTCAATTCAAGCAAGGACGGTGTGATAATGCAAATGGCAATGCTAATGGGATACACGGCAGCACTTATCTTTACCATTCTGCGTACAGGAGCTATCAGCAAAAGTGTGTTTAACGCACATTGACCTTGAACAAGATTGGAGGATTTATGGCACATTATGTACAAATCCCTAAAGACCTGAACGACATCAAAGAGAAGTTCATTATGGGATTTACCAAAAGACAGGTAATATGCTTTGGTATCGGTCTTGTTCTCGGAGCGCCTGTTTTCTTTCTGACGAAAACAGCTATAGGAATGTCCGGAGCAATTTTCGCTATGGGTGCAGTCGCTGCTCCTGCGATACTCTGCGGACTTTATAAGAAAAATGGTGTTTTCTTGGAGAAACAGGCAAAATATATGCGTGAATACTTTACAAGACCTCGAAAGCGGTATTACCGCACAACAAACATATTCGAGTGCTTTGAAAGGCATATCGAATACACAAGAATCAAGAAAAAGCTGAGAGATGCCGAAAGAAAAGGCTGATACGGCTTCCTATTATAGTACACTTTCGGTGTCTCCGCTTTTGAATACAAACGGAGGTTACCAATGGGATTTAGAAAGAGAAATGCCAATAAAAGTGATAACCGCAGCAAGTCTAAGGTTGTCATGGGCAAGCCAGCCTCTCAGCTTACAAAAGAGGACAAAAAAATACTTTCCGCACGAATGGCGGAAATCAAGAGTGCTAATGGCGGTAAGACTACGGTGCAGAACACGATTCCATATATGTGTATGTATAAGGACGGTGTTTGCCAGGTATCGGAGAACTTCTTCTCTATGACGATACAGTTTTATGATGCCAATTACTCTATTTCGGAGTTTGAGGAACAAAACAATATCTTCTCAAAGTATTGTGATGTTATCAATATCTTTGACAACACAATCAAATTCCAGCTTACCTTTGAAAATCAGAACAGATCAAAGGAAAAGCTCGTAAAAACGGTACAGATACCCGAACAGGACGATGATTTCAATGAGATCCGCAAGGAGTACAGCGAAATGCTGACCGATAAGCTGATGAAAGGCTCTAACGGTCAGTCGGCAAGAAAGTTCCTGACATTTGGTATCGAATCCACATCATACAAGGCAGCAAGAGCGAAGCTCATGTCGATCAAGAATGATGTAATCAAGGGCTTTAAGGCTTTCGGTGTCGAATCAGAAATGCTTGACGGCAAACAGAGACTTGAAGCTCTGTATTATGCCCTGAACCCTTACCGAAATTCCCCATTTCTTTTCGATTGGGGTGAAATGCTGAGGGCAGGAATGGACACAAAGGATTTCATCTGTCCGTCCTCGTTCAAATTCAATAAGAGCGATTTTGAGATCGGTAATGCCTACGGTGCTGTATGGGGTATGAATATCCTCGCCGGAGAGCTGTCGGACGAGATATTAAAGGACTTCCTTGAAATGCAGAACCTTTTCTGCGTGAATATCCACGTTGATCCGCTGGATCAGATAGATGCCCTGAAATTCGTCAAAAAGAAGCTCACCAATGTGGAGCAGATGAAAATCGACGAACAGAAAAAGGCATCGCAGTCCGGCTATGATCCCGACATTCTTCCGCTTGCGATCAAGATGTATATCGAGGACATTGAAAAGCTCCTCGCTGATCTGAACAGCAAGAATGAGCGTCTTTTTCATATCAGTATTTCACTGAGAGCTTATGCAAAAAGTAAAAAGGAGCTGAAACTTCTTTCTGAAATGCTGAAGCGTGTCTGCCAGAAGAATAACTGCACGATGTTTCCCTATGATTATCGACAGGAACAGACACTCGTTTCCACACTTCCGCTGTGCTATAACGAGATTCCTGTCCGCCGTGAGATGCACACAAGCGGTATCGCTATCTTCGTGCCGTTTACCACTAAAGAGCTGTTTCAGGACGGACAGGCTACCTATTACGGAATCAATACGCTGTCAGGAAATATGATACGTGCCAACAGGTCAAGACTCAAAAATCCTAATGGGCTTATCCTCGGTACGCCGGGTGCAGGCAAGAGTTTCAGCGTAAAGCGTGAAATTCTCGACTGCTTTCTTACAACAGTAGATGACATAATCATCTGCGACCCCGAAGGAGAGTATTTTCCGCTTGTTTCGGCTCTGCACGGACAGCTTATCAGAATTGCAAGCAATTCCGAACAGCATATCAACCCTATGGACATTACCATTGATGATTATCTGTTCAGCAATCCTATGGAAGTGATCGCAAATAAGTCCGATTTCCTGATTTCGCTTTGTGAGATCATTGTCGGAGGTCGCTACGGTCTTTCCGCTGAGGAACGCTCTGTTATCGACAAATGTGTTCAGAGCATCTACAAGCATTTTATCGAGAATGAGCCGACACCTGAAAAGATGCCGCTTCTCTCCGATTTGCAGCAGGAGCTTAATAATGAAGGCGAAGTCGCTCTGCGTGTAGCAAATTCTCTTGAAATGTTCGTAAACGGTAGCCAGAATCTCTTTAATCATCGTACCAACATTGATATGAGTAATCGTATCATCTGCTTTGATATTAAGGAGCTTGGCAATCAGCTCAAGAAGGTCGGTATGCTGATCGTGCAGGATACGGTATGGAACAGGGTTTCCGCAAACCGTGAAAAGAAAAAAATCACTCGCTACTACATTGATGAGTTCCACCTCCTTCTGAAAGAGGAACAGACAGCGAAGTATTCGGCTGAGATCTGGAAGCGTTTCCGTAAATGGGGCGGTGTGCCGACCGGTATCACGCAAAATGTCAAGGACTTGCTTTCTTCTCAGGAGGTTGAGAACATCTTTGATAACTCGGACTTCGTATATATGCTGAATCAGGCAGCCGGAGACAGAGACATTCTCGCTGAAAAGCTCCATATTTCTAAGGAGCAGATGAAGTTTGTAACAAACAGCGGTCCGGGCGAGGGACTTATCCGCTATGATAAAGTGCTTCTGCCGTTTACAGACCATTTTCCGATGGATACAGAGATGTATAAACTCATGACAACAAAACCTACTGAGGGTGCGTAAACTGCGCAGAATGGAGGATTTATGAGCTTACAGAGAAAAGAAAATAACCTCCGCAAAGCGCAGGCACATTTCGATAAAGTCAGCAGACGGTCGAAGCAGTTTCAGATAGACTTCCGCCGTGAAGCAAACAGCAGAGGTCGCTTTCATACCCGTGCATATATCGTCCGTGATGAGAAAACGCATCACGGCGGTCGGGGTATCGTCCATAAGTTTGCAAATGCGAAATACCGCATACAGGGCGATAAACCGTCAGTCACACGGACGATCAAATCATGGCAGCCAAAGACATTCAAGGGCAAGCTGTTCAAGGCAAATGCCCGTGCTATAAACTTTGCAGTTCACGATGTTACACAGACGGCGGTCGATACCGGTCTCGCAGCGGAAACTGGCGGTATCAAAACCGCCGGCACCGCCCAGCGTGAAGTCCGCAACAAGCTCAAACAGAAGTACACCCGTGAAGCGGTGGACGATTATCATCGTGGCGTATTTCTTGTGGGTCGCACGGCGGTCGATGCTGTCAAGGGTACGCACAATCACCTGAAAACAAAGAAGCAGTATAAGCTCGAAAAAGCGAAGTTACAGCTAAAGAAAGCTGATAACAAGATCTATAAGGCGAAAACTCAGAAGCCGAAAATGGCTGCGACAAAAGCCGATTTGAAGAAAGCAAAGGCGGAGTATAAAGCCCGAATTGTAAAAGATAAGGGCAATACGCTCTGCAAGGCGATGAACAAGCGCCGATTGCAGGCATATAAGCAGACAAAGCGTGAGCTGAAATTTGAGAGTAAACAGCTAAAAACAGAACAGCAGTTCCGTGTTAAGGAACTGCGTAATCAGAAAAAAATCACCAGAAACTCCCGTCCCGGCTTGCTTGCATTAAAGCCTGCCTCATATTCGGTAAAGCGAATGAAGGCTTCTGCGTGGCAGAAAGCTGTCAATGAAGATCAGGACAATGACGTACTTCATGCGATAGACTCGGCAAAACGCAGAATAGCTGAACCTGTCAAAGATAAGATAAGTAAGCCTCAGCGGTTACAGCGAGAAGAAAAAAAGCGTGATCGCCTGTCCGATGAAAAGTCGAAATCCAATAAAAAACTAAATCGGCAGGAAAACAAGCTGAATGAAAATCACGATAAATACAAGCAGAGAAAGAAGCGTAAACCCAAAAATAAGAAAACTAAAAAAACGGTGGCTGAGAGATTCAAGTCGGCTTTCAAATTCGTGAAAAATGTCTATGAAAAGGAAGTCAAAAAGTTCTTTGCAGCAATAGCTGTTCCGATACTTATTATCTTTCTTGTGTTTGCTTTTATCATTATGATTTTCAGCTCCATAGTTTCAGGCGGTGGTTTTACTCTCGGCACTTATGCGGCGCAGGACTATGACCTTTCCGAAGCTGAAAAGTATTACACGGAGCTTGTTTATAACTTCAATCAGAAAATACTTAAAGTCAGCGATACTTCTGATTGGAAAAAAGGTCTGACTGCTTTTGGTGCTAAGAAAAAAGACCTTAAAGATAAACCCGACAACTGGTACTGGGGCAAATCTTCGGTCTACGATTGGAAACCGCAATATGATTTCGATTGCTACAAACTGTGGGCTTTTCTGTGTGCGTATTACTATGATTTTGATGCCGATGATAACGGCGATATTAAGTATTGGAAATTCAAAAGCGATACAGAGGATTTGCTTGAGGACATTTTCAATGCGGAGTATGAGTTCGTATATTGGTATGACAATAAATCCCGTTGGGAGGAGCTTGACACCTATGTATATTTCGGCGGTGGAAGCAGTACCGACGGCAGTTACTATTATTGCGAGCAATCAGCAAGTAAAAGCAACGGAGCTTGGACTTACAAATTCAAGCCGACTTCTTATACCTCAGAGCTTGGTCAGTATCTTGACGGTGACGGCTATTGTTATATGAACAGCAATTATCGTGTACTGAACCCAAACGAAGATTATGCTCTCACGGGCTATTATGTTCTTGATAACCGCTATTATGCAGACACCGCACATACAAAGCAACCGTTCTATTGGATAGATGATAACGGCAAATTTTTCTTCCAAAATCATGACGGAGATAATCAGTACCGTTCGTTCTACGGTTGGGAGAACGATGATGCTTGGTTCATGATTACAGAATCCGATGCGAGATCGTGGACAGGCGACAGCAATTGTTCAGCTCTGTATGGTTATGTGCAGAAACAGTATTGGAAAACGGAGTGCAATCTCTACTACAACGTCAAGCAGAAAAAGACTTTTGATGAGGTCATAGAGGACAAGCTAAAATCAATGTCCCACAAGACAGAACGCTGGCAGTATTACAATCTGCTTGTCGGCAACGAGGACGGAAACACACTCTATGGCAATCATCAGACCTTGCATAATCTTCTGCCCGAGCCGTCTATCCGTGACTATTCCCTCAAAAGAGAGTTCGGATATGAAATGACAGGCTGGAATGAAGAAAGTGACGGTCTGTACCAGGGTATCAAGGTTTATGCTGACAGCGGTACAAAGCTCAAAATGCCTTTCAGCGGTAAGATAACCGACGTTGATACCGATGACAACAAGATCACTGTCCGCAAGGACGATGTACAGTATTGGTATGACGGCACGGGCGGTACTAAGCGTGATACGGAAGTCACCATTGCAAATGCGGTGCTTATAAATGACTACGAGGAGGGCGACAGTATCAAGGAAGGCAAGGAATTTGCCAAAACAACAGCCGGAAATGTTAATTTCCACATTTATATAGACACCGACGGCTACGGCTGGGACTATATTGATCCTCGGCTCGTGTTGTATTAACGGAGGTACATAATGGCTTTATATGATGCAAAAATAGAGAAATTCAGCAAAAAGGCAGAGCAGCTTGAAAGAAATATCAAGCGAGATACAGAGGAACGAAGACGGCTTCTCTCCGAAATCACAAGGCTGCGTTATCTCTCACTCTGCGAAAAGCTGAATTGTGATGGAGAGGAATTAGAAACCGTGCTTGCCAGAGAACATGAGCAGATTCAGAATATGAAGGCTCGTGGTCTGACCGATGATGAGATAGACGATCTCGGCAAAGGCGGCAAATATGAAGAACAAATGAGATTTTACTCTGAGGAGGACGATGATGAAAACAAGAATGATTAGTGCTGTGATGGCTGCTTTCATGCTTGCAGTAGCAAGTGTCGGCGGTATTACCGCTTCTGCCGAAGAAGGAACAGCAGAGACTACGGAAACAACCGCTTCTGAGCCTGCGGACGAAAGCTCCGATGATATGGAAAAGTTCCGTGAGGTCATGAGTGAGCTTGCCGAGGCAGAGACAACCGATGTTGTTCCCGACTATGACGGCGATCCCTATTACGATACCGACGGCAACGCCACCCTTATCAAGTCGGAGCAGATCATCTATAATACCGAGGAAATGCAGTTCATCGCTGTGACCACAAAGGACGGTCACGTTTTCTATGTGCTTATCAATTACACGGCAGGCAATGACGAGGACAATGTGTATTTCCTGAACAAAGTTGACGATTATGACCTGTATGCACTTCTTTACGCAGGAGATGAGGACGATGATGAAAAGGACAAGATCACTCCCGAACAGGCAGCTCAGGAAGCGGAAAAGGCTAACGGCAGAGTGCAGTCCTGCGACAGTAACGATGCTGACTATGCCGAAGATACCGCTGAGGACGGCGAGGAATCGTCTGAGTCAGCAGCTCAGGCAAAGTCTGTTCCTATGAACAAGAACAGTATGATTCTTATTTTGGGTGTGGTTGCTCTGATCGGTGTCGGTGCCGCAGGCTTCTTCCTGATGAAGAAAAAGAAAGGCGGCAATAAGACAGCGGTTCAGTTTGAGCCTGAGTATGACGATGATACAGAGATCACCGAAGAATCTGAGGACGATATGAGATTCTACGATAATCAGGACGATGAAGAATAAGAAAGAGAGGGCAAAAGAATGGAAAAGATGAAGAAGATCTGTTTATGTGCGGCAGCGGGGGCAGGGGTCGCCGGAATTGCAGGCATTTCTGCTAAGGCAGTTGAGGGTATGAGAAAGAAGTGGTTTCTCCGTGGCTTTGAAGCAGGACAGTTCATCGGCAACCTCACCGCTGCGGAGAACTTCGCTCAGGAAAAGACCGTGATTCAGCAGAAGTATGACAAGCTCTGCGAGGAGTTTGAGGAGCTTCAGGAGAACTACAACGATCTTTTTGATGACTACTACGAAGAATAATCAACTTTGAACCCAGTGGATTCAAAGTTCCCGACAACAGAACAAACAACATAAGACAATGAGAAAAGAGAGAGAATTTGTCTAATGAAGGTACTCAGTTTATTTGACGGTATCTCCTGCGGTATGCTGGCTCTGCAAAGGGCTGGCATTCCCGTGGAATGCTATGATGCGTTTGAGATCGACAAGTATGCCGTCACGGTCTCAAAGCGCAATTTCCCCGTAATCGTTCATCACGGGAATGTTTATGACGGCGATTTTACGCAGTTTCAGGGGTATGACCTTCTGCTCGGCGGTTCGCCCTGTACTTACTGGAGCATTGCCAAAAAGGACAGAGAGGTAGACTGTAACGGTGAAGGATTCAGGCTCTTTAAGGAGTATGTGAGAGCCTTAGAGGAATCAGGCTGTAAGTATTTCCTCTACGAAAACAACTACTCCGTTCATCAGTGTATTAAGGACGAGATCACAAGGGTTCTCGGTGTAGAACCTATCATGATAAACTCTGCACTTGTATCGGCACAAAACAGAAAGCGCTGTTACTGGACGAATATACCTTTTACTTCTTTCCCGGAAGATAAGGGCATTTTACTGAAAGATGTGCTTGAAAGCGGTCTGCCGTGGCAGGACAAGTCCTACTGTATGACCGCTTCTTATGACGGTGCTGTGCTGTATAACACCCTTGAACGTAAGCAGCGGACAATGGTCGCAGAGCCTATCCCGATCAATACATATCAGGGTACGGACAAGTCCCGTACCGTCATGGCAGGCTATCATAAGTACGGTGAAGCAACGATCATCAAAAATTCAGGCTTCAACGGCGGTACTACTGCGGTCGCTATGCCTATGGGAGCCGCCCAGCGTGGACGATATGTTGACGGCGAAAAGACCGAACAGCATATCGAATTTCGTGAGGACGGTAAATCCAACTGCCTAACTACGGTGCAGAAAGATTCGCTTGTATGCTCTCCCGTCCGTGTCGGACAGTATGGCAAGGGCGGACAGGGACAGCGTATTTATTCTGTTGTCGGCAAGTCTGTTACACTTTCTGCCAACGGTGGCGGTCAGGGTGCTAAGACAGGTCTATATAAGATTGATCTGCCTGACGGGGACTATGTGATACGCAAGCTCACGCCTGTCGAAGCGGAGCGTTTGCAGACTCTTCCCGACAACTATACCGCAGGCATTTCCAATACCCAGCGGTACAAGTGTATTGGCAACGGGTGGACGGTCGATGTGATCACACACATCTTGGGAGGGCTTCACGATGCTTGATGAAGCCCTGACCAAGTGCGCCGATAACAATAACTACACCATTTACACAAGTATGTGCAAGGCACAGCGTATCCTGATGCGGTCTTATTATCCTGTGTGCAGTATAAGCGGCGGTTCTGACAGCGATATTGTCCTTGACCTGATTCACAAGGTCGATGAGGACGGAAAGGTCAAGTATTTTTGGATAGATACGGGACTTGAATACTCCGCTACAAAGGAGCATTTAGACTATCTTGAACAGAAATACGGCATTACCATTGAGCGTGTCAAACCTGATAAGCCTATCCCGACCTGTGTGCGTGAGTATGGTGTTCCTTTTCTGTCGAAATATGTTTCCGAACAGATGATGCGTTTGCAGGCTCACGGATTTCAGTGGGAGGACGAACCGCTTGAAGTGCTGTTGCAGAGATACCCTCGGTGTAAGACGGCTCTGCAATGGTGGTGCGGAGAGCGATACTCTGACGAGGACGGTGTTCAGAAAATCAGCAGATTTTCAATTTACCGCAACCGTTTCCTAAAAGAGTTTATCATGCAGAATCCGCCGGATTTTCCCATATCCAACAAGTGCTGTGAATATGCGAAAAAGAAGCCCGCAAAGCGTATCGTCAAGGAACATGATGCAGACTTGGATATAACAGGTATCCGACAGGCTGAGGGCGGTATCCGTTCCGCAGCTTTCAAGACTTGTTTTTCTGAGTGCAAGTCTAAGGGGTGCAACACATTCCGTCCGGTATTTTGGTACACGGACGGCGATAAAAAGGACTATGAGCAGATGTTCGATGTTAAGCACTCCCGGTGTTATACAGAGTATGGCTTGCGGCGAACAGGCTGTGTAGGCTGTCCTTTCAGCAAACATATCAATGAGGAGCTTGCAATTATTGAGGAACATGAGCCGAATCTTTACAAGGCAGCGGTCAATATCTTCGGCAAGTCCTATGAATATACGGCGAAATACCGTGCTTTCGTAAAAGAAATGAAGGCAAAGGAAAAGGAGCAGAAAAAGAAAGATGTTTGATCCTGACATACAGAGGAAAGCAATCAGCCTTATCATGGGCTTTATTATGGAGTTTTCGGGAGTATCTTCCGAACCTGAACCGATTGAGCTGACAGCAGATAACTTGAATGTATCGACTGTTTCTGTTTCCTGCCTGAAAGTATCATGGGATTCTGAGCCTAACCGTGACTATTCTGTGAGCTGCACGTCTCATGATGATAACAATGCCTACGGCGATAATATGTACTTTGCTTTCAAAGGCAATGACCTTTGCTACATAACAGGTCTGCGTGAGAATACAGAGTACACGGTGACAGTCGAGCCTATTCTTTCTGAGGAAGAAAAAGACGGATATTCCGTAACACCTTCAACTGCTGACGGCAAGACTGAAACAGTCAAGGTCATATATGACTTTCCGTATGAGGACGGCTGGACAAACTGCTTTGCAGGCGAAAGAGCTTCGGGACTGACGGCTATGCCCAGCTCAGGGGCAATATACGGTTCAAAGGTCGATACCATAACAGAAACAGGAATACGCCGTGACGAATACGGAGATTACTGCTGTGCTATGGGTGTATGGTACGGATACTGCGGAGATCGTTTCCTGATCGAGCTTGAAAACGGTACGCAGTTTACTACAAAAATATGCGACAGCAAGGGTTATGCCGATGATGGTGAGGGTAAATATCACAACTTCGGCGGCAGCGGAAAGTGTATCGTTGAGTTTATCTATGACGATTATAACTTACCGTCCTGCGTGGCATTCTCAGGCTCATGGGGTTTTTACAACTGGAACGGTCTTGACCTCGGAGCTAATATCAAATCAATCAAAAAAATCAACTACGGTGAACCCGTAGAATACTGAAAAATGTGGAGGTTTCTATTATGAACGTAAAGAAGATCATCAAGGGAATTGTTGGACTCGGTGCTATGGCAGGTGTTGCATACGCTGCATATAAGCTCGGTGAAAGCAATGGCAAGATCAACGAGCGTTTCCGTGAAAAGTACGGCGATGACGAGGACGATATTGAGATTGACGATGATGAGGACGATGAGTTCAGGTTCTATGATAATATGATCGAGCCTGACGATGAGTGCCTTGCCCCTAATAAGGAGAAAAAGCCTTCTTTCTCTGTAAGCATACATAACTTTGCTCCGCTTGATTCCGTAAAGGTTGAGGGCATCTCGGAGAAAGATATGGATATACTTATCTATCATATCTCGCATGACAAATATACCTCGAACAAGCAGATTCGTGAGTGGCTTGAGGTTGACAAAGATACCGCTGCAAAGGTTATCTATGCACTCAGAAAAGCAGGATATATCGGGGACGAGTATTCCAACTATATGATTCCGGTCAACATCACAACTGAGGTGTATTTCCGACTCAGGTCGTACAACAATTCTACAAAGTAAAAGCACACTCCCCCCTATCAGGAAATGTGCTTTGATAATCAGATGCTTTTCTCCTATTTTTTCTCCTACAAAAAAGGTTTCTCCTATTATGATATGAAATGTAGGAGAAAGGTGTTTGCTGTCTGTTTCCCAAACTTGTGAATTTATTGATTTTGGGAAGCAGAACGTGTTATGTGTTTGTGAGCCAGTCCGAAAAGTCGATGATCTTTATGCCTTCATACTGATAGGCATCGTGGCGTGTCCTTGCAATCAGCATCTTGGGATAAGCATCCTTAATGGACAGCAGCGGTGATACCTCACGCTGAAAAGTTTTTTCATCGGTGATACTATCCGAAACCTGAATATACAGCTTCTCATCACGCTTGATCGCTACAAAGTCAACCTCTTTCTTGTAAAGGACACCGACATAAACCTCATAGCCACGGCGAAGCAGTTCAATAGCTACAATATTTTCAAGCACTCTGCCGTAGTCCATATTCTTCGTTCCGAGCTTTGCATAGCGGAAGGAATGATCGCTGAGGTAGTATTTCTCATTTGTCGAGAGATATTTCTTTCCCTTGATGTCATATCGGCGTACTTTATAAAATGCAAAGGCATTGCAGAGATACTGCATATATGAGCTGACAGTCTTATGGTTGATCTTGTCCTTATGGCTGTTAAAAGTATCAGCAATGGATCTGGCAGATGTGAGGTTCGAGATATTATCCATGAGAAAGTCAGCAAGTCTGTCCATAAGAATCGTATTGCGAATTTTATACTTTTTGCGAATATCCCTGACGATCAGAGTATTAAAGACTTCTGCAATATAGTCATATTTCGCTTGGGCGTCCTTATACACATAAGAGCCAGCCATACCGCCTTCGCAGACATATTTATCAAAGGCAGTGTAGAGGTCAGTATATGCAAAGTATTTTACATATTCAGCAAAGGAAAACGGATAAACCTTGATCTCGAAAGTTCTTCCTGTGAACAGTGTTGCAAGATCGGAGCTTAACAGAAACGCATTAGAGCCTGTGATATAAATATCGAATTTTTCTGATGCGTGTAAGCCATTTATTGCCTTTTCAAAATTATTGCACATCTGTATTTCATCTATCAGGACGAAATTATCAGCGCCTTCCTTGTAGGCTGCGTTGATATAGTCATACAACGGTCTATATTCTGTCAGATCATCAAAATCGGGCAAATTGAAGTTGATGTGTATGATATTGGCAGTCTCGATGTTAGCACTTACATAGCTTTTGAATGCTTCCAGCAATTTGGACTTACCGCTTCGGCGGACACCTGTGATGACCTTTATATCAGGCGTACCGATCACATTGATCATTTTTTCCAGATAGTCTTTTCTTTCAATCAGTTTCATAAGCACTCACGCTCCTTTAACCTTATTATACCACATCTATTTCCCGAAATCAAGTATTTTTAGATTTTGGGAAATAAAAATGAAAGGAAGTCGATATATGGCAATTCTAATCGTGGGCGAAAAGCCCAGTGTAAGCCGTGCAATCAGTTCCGTAGTAGGTGCGAACGCTACAAAGAAAGGTTACACCGAAGGCAATGGGTATATTGTATCGTGGTGTGTCGGTCATTTGGTGGGCTTGAAGTTCCCGAATGACTATGGCAACGGCTGGAACCAGAAATGGAGCTTTTCTCAGCTTCCTATGATTCCCGACAACTGGCTGTTTCAGATTACGGACAGCACAAAGGCTCAGTACAATCTTCTGAAAAACCTTATGAATAAGGACGAGGTAACAGAGATCATCTGTGCGACCGATGCGGACAGAGAGGGAGAATGTATCTTCCGCTATGTGTATAACATGGCTCGGTGCCGCAAGCCTGTGAAGCGTTTATGGATTTCTTCTCTTGAGGAATCCGCTATCCGCAAGGCACTTTCTAATATGAAGCCTATGTCCGCATACGATAACCTGTTCAATGCAGGCTATGCCCGTGCAAGAGCAGACTGGCTTGTGGGTATGAACGGCTCTCGACTGTTTTCTGTCCGATATGACGGAAAGCTCAATATTGGCAGGGTGCAGACACCTACTCTTGCAATGATCGTTCAGCGTGATGCGGAGGTAAACGGCTTTGTAAAGCAAAAGTATTACACGGCTGACCTTAACTGTGGTGCTTTTACGTTATCATCTGCAAGGATTGATGATGAGAAGTCTGCCGATGCACTTGTATCTGCCTGTTACGGCAGTACGGTCACTATCAGCTCGGTCAAGCGTGAGGTCAAGACCGATAAAGCTCCGAAGCTCTACGATCTGACAACATTACAGCGAGAAGCAAACAAGGCTTTCGGGTACACGGCACAGCAGACACTTGACTATACGCAGTCGCTCTATGAGGGCAAACTCGTCACTTATCCTCGCACCGACAGCCGGTATCTCAGCGATGATATGTTGCAGACTGCTCTTGAAGTTACTAAGCTCTGCGACAGCTATTTCGGGTTCGGCATCTCCCATACTCCTGATATAAAAAAGGTCATCAACAACAGCAAGGTATCGGGGCATCATGCGATTATACCCACAAACAGTATCGTCACGGCTGACCTTTCTTCTCTGCCGACAGGTGAAAAGAATATACTCACGCTGATCGCCGCAAAGCTGATTTGTGCAACGGCTCCGGAGCACAAGTATGAAGCTGTCAAGCTGACAGGTATCTGCAATGGTACGGAGTTCACGGCAACAGGCAGAACCGTCCTTGATATGGGGTGGAAACGCTTTATTAGGCAGACCGACAAGGAAAAGCCCGATGAAAAAGCTCTTCCTGCGGTATCTGAGGGACAGACTTTCACGGTAGCAGCAAGCAAGGGCGAACATTTCACAAGTCCTCCGAAGCCCTACACGGAAGATACGCTGTTATCTGCTATGGAACGTGCAGGCAACGAGGACTATGACGATGATACGGAGAAAAAGGGACTCGGTACTCCTGCGACACGGGCCGCAACCATTGAATCACTTGTGAAAAACGGTTATGTGGAGCGTGACGGCAAACAACTCAGGGCAACAGACAGGGGTAAGGAGCTTATCAAGGTTGTTCCCAATGAGGTAAAGTCTGCAAAGCTGACGGCTGAATGGGAATCAAAGCTACAGCAGATCGAACACGGTGAGCTGCCAGAAGCGGTCTTTATGTCGGGTATTCAACAGTTTATCACTGAGATGTGCAGTAAATACGGCTCTGTGGATAAGTCTGTTTCTTTTTCTGACGGCGGTCATGAGCCTATCGGCAAATGCCCGAAATGCGGTGCAGATGTAGTCAAGGGTAAATTTGGCTGGTACTGCAAGGGTAAGTGCGGTATGAATATCGCAAAAGTGTATGGGATATCTCTCTCCGATGCTCAGATCAAGGGACTGCTTGACGGCAAGTCCACAAGCTACACATCTAAGGGCAAAAAGACGATCGTCCTCCCTGAGATCGTGGAGAATCCGTACAATGGGAAGGTGTACTATCAGTGGAGAACGGAGAGGGGTAAATAAAAAAAACAGCAAGGGTGTCCTTGCTGTTTGAGTGTAGTTCTACAAACTGGAATTTGACGCTCTATTAATGCTATTAAACCCAATCAATAGCATTCTTTACAAGTTTGACAAATGGTTCACAGGTCAGATTTTGGGTATTGTGTGCAGGAACGATACAGCAGATTTTTCCCTTGCCATAGGTGTGAATCCATACAGCAGGCTGAACGCCGTTCTTTGAAACGGTTTCTGCAAGAATCGTTGTATCAGCATTCGGAATCATTTTCATTACATAATGTTCGTCAAAATCAGGGAATGTGAATTTGCCAATGCCTTCAATAATCGGATGTTCTGCTATCGGTTTTACAGTAAGCGGACATTGTTCGGGATGAGTGATAAAGTTACTTCTTACAACATTTGTGAGGATTGCGTGATTTTCTGGGTAATCAGTAAGTGATGCGTGAAACATAATCGTTCCCATACCATTCTGAACATCATTCAGAAATTTCTCCGTCCATTTTTCATCACACCAGATTGGAGTAGGAATCTGATCATTTTCAATAGGATCTTTGAAAGACAAAAACAAATCAAACTGCCCGTTGAAATAATCATTTGGGTTCTTTGTGAATGTTACTTCATAATCTGCGTTAAACAGATAGTCCATCATAGGCTTGATGGACTCATCATGATGCCAGTAATCGTGTACCAAAACAAATACTTTTTTACTCATAAGTTATACGTCCTTTCATCACCATTTTATGGCTACGTTTCTATGAATTCTCGTTTTTTAGATGTGCGTTAAATTCCGATTTGAAGGGCAGTCGCCTAATCACTTATTTACTCTATTATAACAAACCGCCCCGAAAAAGTCAATCGCTTGCAGGGCTGAATCCAGAAAGGAGTGTTCTTTATGAACAACAACCAGCTTGCGGAAGTCGCAAAGATCCTCGGTGTCTCCGAGGACAGCATTTCCGCTATGAACGATGAGATCAAAAACAGTATGACGGCAGTTTTTGAAACTGTTGCTATCAGAAATGACGAGGACAAAAAGATAGTCTTTGAAGCACTGGACGATCTGTGGCAGAAAGGCTCGGTATATATCGGGCTTGATGAGGTTGCAAAATCAACTGGCATTTTGCTTGTGACACTCCGCAGCCTTGATTACGATACGCAGCAGACTATCGTTTATGAGTACATGATGGACAGCTCGCAAACAGAGCGTTTCTATGACCTTGTGAACAAGGCACTTGCAGTTTCAGATCTTGGCAATGTTGCAAAGCTGATCGCTGTTCCGGTGCGTGAGCTGAGGTCACTCCCTCGCCGTATTCAGGAGAATATCTGCGGTGCGTACACAATGGAGTACGATGCCGACAGCACAAACACCGACCTGATCGACCACATCAGGGAGATGATCGCACCGTGACAGAGTTTTCATATATCGCAGGCATAGATATTACTTCTATTGCCAACAAGGAGTTTATCCGCATTGATACGGATAAGGCGCAGGAGATATGCGTAGCACTCGACAAAAGCGGTATTCCTTTTTCAGCCCGATACGGTGAAAACGAAATGGTGCTGACCTATGACGGCAGTTACAAGGAACAGGTCGAGGAGATCATCGCAAAGGCGCAGTCCGGCGATTATGGAGCCTTGCTACGTGAACTGCAAGTCTGCGGAGAGCCTGACGGTTATTATCGTCTCTTAGGAGAAGTTGCAGAGCTATTGAACACAACAATCGGAGCATTGAAAAACCGTCCCGATGAGGTTCGGCTTGCACTCTGCAAGACCTATGTGGATTTTTGGCTCTGCGATACTCCCACGCTTCAGCGTGAGCTTGACCGTGTGATCTCCGTGAACGGCAGAACGATGTCGGATATTCAGGAGCATGAGAAAATCAAGGAAAAAGCGAAAGCTCCTTCTGTCCCTGAACAGAGTGCAGCGGATACAGTTCCGACTTTGAGTGAGCTGTTTGACGATTATTTTCGCCGTAACAGTCATTCGCACTTTTCAAGAGAAAGACATCAACACTTGGCTGAAATCGCTCACCGCAGACAGCAGAGCGAACAGGAGCGTATCATTCAGACCGAAGAAAAAGAAAGGAAGTTCAGACCATGAAGAGGATTATCATCTTCATCAAGCGCAGAAAGTGAGGTAGCCTATGCCCGTACAGGATAATGACGATAAGAGAACCGCCGACCAGCCTGCGGTCGATGCGGAAGAACTGAGGAGAAAGCAGGCTCAGTCTCTGGACCAGCAGCAGGACGAGAACAGCGTTCAGAATCCGGGAAAACTTCTTCCTCTACTTAACGCAAAGGCGGAACATCATCAGAGCCGTATCGACTCTCTTGATGAAAAAATCGCCAATCAAACTGATAAGATCGACCGCAACAAGGCAAATATTGAAGCCCTCAGTGCAAAGGCTGATAAGCTTGAAGATACCAACCGTATGCTGAAAGCTACTATCGGCAATCTGCCGGGTATCGGTGCTGTTATCGCCAATAACGAGAAGCGTATTCAGGCTATCCGTGAGGAGAAGATTCCTGAGCGACAGCAGAAGATCGACCAAGCGTGGAAGAAGATCGACAAATTTACCGCAAAGCGTGACCGTATAGAACACAAGCTCAATCGTGTGATTGCTCTGAATGACACGATCAAGAGCTTTTCTATCGGCTTTAATAAGGAACGCCGTGAAGCCTTTGCCGATGCTTTGACACGGCTGAACGGTGCGACTGTTGATTGCCTGAGCGATAAGAAAGCAACACTTGAAGCGAAAAAGCAGAGAATCCTTGATACCTATAATGATCCTGCAACAAGTGTTGTTGACAAGTATAATCTCTCCGAACAGCTCAAAGATGTGAATGAGCGTATTTCAGAACTTGATGATAAGATCATGAAGCTCGCCCGTCCTGAAACGCACTATGAGGAGCAGACCAACGATCAGCTTGATGCTTCTATGAAGCTGACCGGAGATAAGCTCGGTGAAATGGTTCAGAAAGGCACTATGGATATGCCGACACTTGCTGAGACTGCTGTTCAGGCGGCGCAGGAGGTCGAAACTCTTGACCGTTCTAAGGTCGCTGAACTTGCAGATCAGTTCAATATTCAGCCCCTTGTCAATGTGGAGATGCAGCTTGAAGATGATTACAACATGATCGACGGTATCATCAACAACGGCTCTAAAGCGGACATAGACAAGGCAAAGGCAGAGCTTTCTGAGGGTATTAAGTCTATGGAGAGCCTTGCAGAAAACCCCTTTGTTCCGCCGGAAATGAGGGATAACGCTGTTGAGGAGCTTGCAAAAATGAAAAGTCAGCTTGAGCTTCTCAATATGCACGAAGAAGTCGAGGTAGATAGCTGGCTGTCGGATATGCTTGATAAGGGTGATGCCGTTTTTACAGATGACGGCGGTTTCAAGGTGAACCCTGATTATTACAAGGAATTGCCCCGAAATGACCGTCATGTGGAGACCATGACAGAGGTTCAGGCGGCAGAGGTCATGTCGGCTCTAATGTCGGCAGGAGTAAAGTTCTCCGCTGCTACTAAGTGCGAGGATAAGGTCGGCATTACCGTTTCCAAGCAGGACGTTCCTGTGCTGAATGATGTGATGTATGCTTCTATCAGAAAGATCGCACATACCGAAGCTGCAAAGGAGAACGCCGGTAAGGGTGAGAAAGGCAGGTATGAGACTGTCAATCCCGAATACTATGCTTCTCTTTCCAAAGAGCAGAGACACACCCGTGTTGAGCCGATTGATACCGCAAGGAAAATTGCAGGAGAACTGCAAAAACAGAATACCCCTTATTCTGCGGTAGTACGCAAGAATGATACGGTAGCAATTACCGTTTCTAAGGAAAACGCTCAGGCATATAAGCAGATCGAGAGTGATGTCAAGGGTGAAAGAGCCGTTGAGCTTGTAAATTCTGAGCTTTTCAAGGCACTCCCGAAACAGGAGCGTTTCACTCGTCGTATGGACGAGGGGCAGGCTCGTAAGAAGTCGGCAGAGCTGACAGCTAAGGGCGTGGAGCATTCTGCGGTGTTCGGCGGAGAGAAATCTGCGGTCACGGTCGCAAAGAAGGATTCTAAAAGAGCTTTCTTTTCCCGTGGCAAAATGCAGAGAGATGCCCAGCGTATCAGCGGTCGAGGACAGCAGAAACCTCAGCAGAGACAGCAGACACCCAAAAAGAGAAATAATCAGGGGTTGGAATAATAGATGAGAATTACTGACGAACAGAAAGAAAAGGCGAACCTCGTCAATCTTCCTAAGTTTCTCATGTCTCACGGCTTTGACCTGAAAAAAGTCGGCAGAGAGTATGTGTGGAAGGATCACGATAGCCTGCACATCAAGGATAACGGTCCGGGTGAGCGTGGTCAATGGTTCAGGTTCAGAGAAAACAAGGGCGGCGACAATATCGGCTTTCTCCGTGAATACATGGATATGTCCTTTATAGATGCAGTTGAAGCTCTGACCGGTGAACACATTGACCGCACCTATACTCCGTCCCGCACATACGAATCGAAACCTGTTCAGCAAACGGCAAGGGAGCTTTCCCTTGCCGAAGCTGATAATAGCAGGCGCGTGTTTGCATATCTGTGCAAGACCAGAGGGCTTGACTATGATATGCTTTCCGCACTTGTGAAGAAAGGCACTATCTCTCAGGAAGAAAAGACAGGCAATGTGCTTTTCAAATATTTCGGTACAGACGGAAAAGTCATTGGTGCTGAAAAGGTCGGCACATCAACGGAGCATAAATTCAAAGGCATTGCAACAAGTTCGGCTGGCGGTCACGGCTTTGAGGTAGTACGCGGCACGGGCGAAAAGGCTTTTTTCTTTGAGTCGGCAATAGATATGCTCTCCTATCTGCAAATGCACGATCAGGAGCTTGATAATTGCAGGCTTGTTTCCATGATGGGCGTGAAGCCTAATATCGTTCTTGACACGATGCTCCGTCATAATATCTCCCCTGAGAATGTATTTTTATGCTCCGATAACGATACCGCAGGCAATGATTTTGCCCAGCGTTTGCAGGAGCAGTATCCTGACATGAAGCGTGTTATCACTCCCGATACATATAAAGACTGGAATGATATGCTTCGTGGTATCCCAAAAGCAGTAGAACATGAGACTGACAAAAAGGAGGTTCAGCAGACAGATATGCAAAGATACGGCAACGAAATGTGGCACAAGGCAACAGATAACAGAGACAAGAGCCTTGTGACGATTCAGACTGCGGATTTTGAAAGATTGCAGGAACAGCTTGATGATTCGGGCATTAACTACTATGCCTATGCCCGTGATAATTCCGTCATTATGGCGATCAATGATAAAGATGTGGAGTGGTTCAGGCAGATTGCAGGCACTCCCGATCTTCTACCGAACAAATCAAACAGACCATATTCTCCGCCCGAAAAAAACATCTTCGGTTCAACAGAGTATCGTTATATCCCGCAGAAGGAGTACCTCTCCGCTGACCGTGATTTAGTCCTGAAAATGGCTGAGATCATGGCAAAGCGTGGTATGCAGTTTTCGGGCAGAGTCTATCCGTCCGGTAAGGGTACGCTGACGGTTTCTCACGCTGACCTCTTTGCAGTCCGCAACATCAGGGACGAAGTTGTGAATATGCGTAAGCAGTTCGCAAGTCCCGATAAGGCGCAGGAAGTCGGCAACCGTGACTATCGTGCGAACCGTGATACTCATTATTATATGAGCAAACTCACACCTGAGCAGTTCAAGGAAGTCAAGCCGTTTTTGGAGACAAGCGTGAGCTATCATGCTGTTGTCCGTGACGGCAAGGTCGCTTTTGCGGTGGATAAAGAGAACGCTCCTGCATTTCACAGGGCTTTGGAGAACGCTGTCCGTGAGACGAATATGCTCCGCAAAATGGCTGACCTCGGACTGCCTATGGAGCAGAATATCGCTCTTTCGCCCGTAGTTCATCGTCTTGCCGTTGAGGATATGCAGCTTGACCTTGCTGATTTCTTTGACAGCAGATACGATGAAGCACAGTTCGGTGAAATGCTCTCTCTTGTTAATGCGTATCTGTCACAAGCTCTTTCGGAGCGTTACGGCGAACACTCCAAGCTCCATGATATGCTTGAAGCAAAGTCGAGTTTTGATCGCAGTATTGAGCTTTCTGACTTCTTTTCTCAGCACGATTTCTCCGATGGACAAAGGGCGGCTATTACCGCTATGTTTGTCGGTGATGTGACGAGAGGTCAGATCGACAGCATTGACGAGACTTTCACGGCTGAGGATATTCAGGCGTATGACGAGATTCTGCATAACGCTTTGCAGGAATCCGATGTAGCTGACTTTCTGACTGCCCATAAGCAGGCAGTTATTGACCGTGAGAATGCAAGCAGAGTTCTGACTGAGGAAGAAGTGCTGTTCCCGAAGGCTGACCTTGCGAAATTCCTTGCGGAGCGCACTCTTTCTTCTGATGAGTGGGAGGATATGGCGTATCCGCTGTTTGACAGCGGTTATCTTGATAAGCATAAGCCCAGCGATAAGGCGGCTTTCGGTTATCATCTTTCCGAGCCAGCGCTTTATGACCTTGCCCAGCGTTACCATGACGGTGAGGATATTCGCCGTGAGCTTGCTCTCGGACTTTTAGAGGGCAGTGGGGCCGCAGATATTGAGTTTATCTTTGAACAGGGTGAGATCTCAGACCGTACCTATTATTATGCTGAAAACCTCCGCCACTCCCTGCATACGGAGAGGACTGAGGACGGTTTCAAGTGCAGTTTCAGCGGTATGGAGCGTTTCGTTTCCTTTGAGGAGATCGGACAGGCTTTCATTGACCGCACCCATGAGGAGTTCAATGATCTTGCTTTCTGGTGGGTTCGTGACGATATGCTCGATGCTATCCCCGATATTTCCGATGAAAATATCTCTGACCTTCTGACAGCGTTTGACGGTGCAGCTCTGCACGGTTGGGAGAACGGCGATAATATCCCGAAGCTCAACCGTATTAAAAAGGCACTCTATGATATTCTCGGTGATGAAGCGCAGACCGAAAAGGCTTTTGCGATCATCGCAAAGGAAAAGTATCATGTGAGCTTTGATGCAGAAACACCCGAAAAGAAGCCGGATAGTCTCTCTTTCCATTTCGGCAAGGATAAGGGTGATGAATGGGTTAGCGAAAGTGACATCGTTCACGATTTTGCCCTTGCACACCCCGATTGCAGTTTTGCTCTCGGCAATGCTGTCCTTGAATACCTCGATGAGAAACAGCACTCGGAGCGTAATATCCCTGAGCTGAAAGCAGGCTGGTATAAAAAGACCGATTTCAGCATTACCGCTGTTATCAATGGCGAGGAGTTCAATTATGACGGACGCTTTGACATTGGTGACGGCAAAGGCACGGGCGGCGGATCGCTAATCGACCATATCCGCACATATAATGAGGGTATCCTCGGCTATACACAGCACCCGTTCAATCAGCCGGAGTATAAGGAAAGAGCACAGAGAATGCTTGACATTTTCGTTCCTTTCCTTGAAGCTCACTCTGAGCTGACCGCTGAGGAACAGCGTATCTTCGATGATTTCAAGGCACATCACCCGATCCGCACCTATGATGATGTGGAAAAGGCACAGGGTAAGTTTCAGATCTATCAGCTCCCAGGCGGTGAGAAGTATCACGGTGTCCGCTTTGAGGATATGGAACAGCTCAAAAAGAACGGCGTACAGCTCAATCACGATGATTATGAGCTTGTCTATGAGGGTGAAGTCGGAGAGTTCAGGGGCAATGCAACTCTTGAAGCACTCTATACGCAGTTTAACACCAAACAACCCGAAGATTTCAGAGGTCATTCTTTGTCTGTTTCCGATGTTATTGTCATTTCAGTTGACGGCAAGGATACTGCATATTTCTGTGACAGCTTTGGCTTTACGGAAATGCCTGAGTTCTTCCGTGAAAAGGAGCTTGTGCAGGAGAAGCCCGAAACTGCAAAGGTGTCCGATCTTGCGGTCGGTGATATTATAATGTATGACGGCGCTCGTCGTGAGGTTGAGGAGATCAGCACTGACCGTATCAAGATGAAAGACCTTGACGCTCCCGATTACGGCGGTATTCTGCTCGGCACTTCCGATGTGCTTGCGTATGACGGCTGGCAGCAGGATATGGAGGAAAAGGGCTTTGAGATCATCTCAAAGGCTGAAAAGCCTGCGGTCGAAGCTCCTGAACAGGCAGAGCCGGAGGATAAAGGACCAGTCTCTCTGCGAAAAGTCGGTGACTTTTACGAGATGTACGGCAAAAATGCGGAGGTCGGTGCAGAAGTCCTCGGACTGCGTATGCTCTCCAAAAATGGGCAGCCTATGGTTGGTTTTCCCGATCATGTCAAGGACGAATACTCCGCAAAGCTCCGTGAAGCAGGATATACCGTTCTGATCGAACAGGCTTTTGAGCTGAACCCTCCGAAGCGTGAAGCCGAAAAGCTCCAGACCTTACAGCAGGTCGTTGACAAGTTCTTCGGAACAGACTGCGAATCTGCGGAAACAGAGCGTGGTACATGGAAACTGGCTATCGCTGACGGTGATAAGGTCGGTGAACTGTTTTACGGCGGCGAACCTGTCTGCGGTATCTATAACCGTGGCGATAAAATGGAGATCGAGCCGTACCGTGAGCTGACAACATTTCCTGCACTCCTGCGTACAGCGATGCTTAAACATAATCCCGACAAGTCCGTGGAGATCATGGACTTCCAGCGTACTTTTGAAACTCCGCTTGATAAGGCAAAATGGCTTATCAATGATTTTTGCGAAGCGGAATACCGTGAAGGTGCTGATTTTGATGATCTGCACAATGTCGGTCTTGCGTTTACCACACTGACGGACGATGAGCTGCCCATTCAGGTGACGGCTGACCTTATCGACTTCAAGATCACTCACGAATTTGACGGCGAGGTATTCGATACAGAGCAGTTTGATAGTATCGAGGATATGATCGAGAACGGTCTGACTGACCTTGATTTCAGTGACCTCGTTTCCGTTCCTGATGAAGTGATCGAGCGTCACACAGGCAAGGACGAACAGACGGTTGAGCTTATGAGCGATGCCGCCGATGTTTCCGATACTTCTTCTCCTGCGGAAGATGTGCCGTCTGTTACGCTAAAATACAAGGGCGATGCCGAGAGCCTTGACGAGATCAAGGACAAGGCACTTTCCCTCGGTGCTACGGTTATCGTAGACAATGCTGAGGGTGTTATCTCTATCGACACCTATGCAGACCACAAGGCAGAGCTTGACGGACTTGCCTATGAGCTGGGTGTTATGGCGGTCGATGATGTTCCTGCGGTGGAAACTCCAACTGCGGAGACTGAGGACATTGACCGTCCTCTCTTTACGGACGCAGCAGTCATTGACGAAATTCAGCGTAACGAAAATGCCGATGTTCCGTTTTGGGAAATGCCCGAAGCACAGGGCGAACAGCTCTCTTTGTTCGGTGATTCCGAACCGCTGACCGCTTCTAAGCCTGCGCCCGAAAAGCCAAAGTCTGAGTTTGCCAAAGGTCCGGTGGTGGACGGTGTTCAGGTCTATGAAGCATTGGCCGCTGAGATCGACCGTGGTACAGGCTTTGTTCACGGTAAGCTCCGTGTGCAGGACTTCTATGAGGAACAGCACCCGACTGTACAGCAGTTAGCCGATTTTCTGAAAAAGGAGTACGGCACGGGCGGTCATAGCGGTGAGGGGAAAATCTCGCTCGTCGATTATGACAGCAAGGGGCTGACGTTCTCCTTTGAGAATGGCGAGAAATTCCGTCATTCGTGGTATAATGTTGCGACAATGACCGAATCACGGCTCAGGGACGATACATACCTTTCTGCCGAACAGAAAGCAGAGAGGGCGGCGCTCAAAGCAGAGCAGTCCGCTGAGAAACAGTCTCCCCATACCGTCGAGGTTGGAGACCGATTTAGTCACAAAATTACTGGCGAGGTTTCTGAGGTTATTTCGCTGACAGGTGCGCTGCCGTTCTATACGGACGATTGCACAGTTCAGCGTGACAGCGGCGGCTTTGCTATCACGGAGAATATCTCCTATGATAAGCTCCTTAACAGCGGTCTTTATGAATATATCGGCAAGGCTGAACCTGAAAAAGCGCAGTCTGCACCTGTGAAGTCTAAGCCAGCGGTTAATCCTGAAGCGGAAAAGCCTGAGATTCCGACGGTCAAGAATCTCTCTCAGCTCAAAAAGGCTATCAAGCCGGGAATGATGTTTGAGATCACCGATCATCTCCGTCCTGAGTGTATCGGAGAACGCAGAATCGTCACGGGTGTAAGCACCGTTGATTTTACTTCCAGAAAACTCGATGAAAACGGTGAACCTATGGGCAAAGACCTTCACATGGATTTCGACCGTGCGAAAAACTGGGCTTTTGATGGCGGTGAGCTGACTTCTCGGCTCGACAACGGCGATATGCTGATGAGCTTTCATTTCATTGATAGTCTGGAGCGTGAGCAGACAGTTCATGTTGATAAAGAGCATGAGCTTGCACCCGAAAAGACTGCTCCTGAGCTTTCTGTCGGTGACTATCTTGAATACAGGGGCAAGGAGTACAAGGTCGAAAGCCTTGATATGGATGGATTTATCACGCTGACTGATACGGCGCTTGAAGATGCGCCGAGACTTATCTCCCGTGTGACCTTCCTTACTGATGAGTTTATCCGCAGTGGTGAATATATGGTTATTACGCCTGAAAAGGGTGAGGTCGAAGCTCCTGCACCGGATAAGGGCGATAATTTCACTATTACCGATGATACCCTCGGTGAGGGCGGTGCTAAGACGAAATTCCGTGCAAATGTCGATGCGATCAGAACGCTGAAAACACTTGAAGCGGAAAAGCGTCCTGCAACGGCTGAGGAAAAGGAAACCTTGTCGAAATATGTCGGTTGGGGTGCTTTGGCTAAGGCTTTTGATAAGAATGACGAGAAGTGGGCCGCAGAGTATAAGGAGCTTTCCGAGCTGCTGACTCCACAGGAATATGCTCAGGCACGTTCAACGGTAAATGATGCATTTTATACAAGCCCCACGGTTATAGACGGCATCTACGAAGCTCTCGCCAATTTCGGCTTTGAGGGCGGCAACGTATTAGAGCCTGCAATGGGTATCGGAAACTTTTTCGGACGTATGCCCGAAGATATGCAGGCACACTCTCAGCTCTACGGCGTTGAGATCGACAGCTTATCGGGCAGAATCGCTCAGGCACTCTATCCCGATGCGGATATTGCGATTCAGGGCTTTGAAAAGAACCGTTTTCAGAACGGAAGCTTTGATGTAGCTGTCGGTAATGTTCCGTTCGGTGAGCTTGGTTTCCGTGAGGAGAACCCCATAAAAGTACACCCAAATATTATTTACTCCACATTCTGCGGAAGCAGAATGTTTCTTTTCTCCGTAAGCCCTTTGTCAAGGAACTTGTAAAAGATGTGAATCTGCCTGTCCTCGTCCTTGCTTTCGGGACGATCACCAATCACGATGTACTCGATAAGCTCCAAACAAGTCTCACGGGTAAGCTCCTGAATATCGACATACTTCTTGATATTTTCAATGTATCTGTCAATATCCTTTTCAGCCTGTTCAGCGGTTTCGCACTTTTCTTTCAGTACAGCGACTTTCTCTCTCAGCATCTTCTGCTCATCAAGATACTGATTCAGCATTTTCACGCAGAGTTCTTCGGGTACAGTACCGAGGAGCTTTTCTTCATAGGTCTTACTGATAAGCGTTTCGAGCTGTGCAAGCCTTTTCTCACCCTCATGGAGTTCCTTGCTGTTATGCTGGCTCTCCGCATCGGCAGTAGCCTGTCTGCGTTTTCTAACGGCTTCACGGAGTGCGTCCTCGTCCTCAACGGCAAGTCGTGCCTTTGCTCTAATATCGTCAACAACAATCTGTGAAATTACTCTTTCCAAAATGGAATGAGGAGTGCAGCCGTCCATTCCGCTTCTAACATAAGTACCACAGCGATAGCTGACAGTCTCATATGTTCCACGCTTCTTAGAGGTGTGCATGGTTCTGTTCATTTTCATCTTGTAACCGCAGTCTGGGCAGTACATAAATCCTGACAGCGGAAGAATCACGCCTTCTTTTGTTGTCTTGCCGATACTCACCGATGCGTCAACCTCTCTAACCTTGTCCCACAGCTCTCTTGAAATGATAGGTTCATGATTATTTTCAATCACTATCCATTCCGACCTGTCCTTGCGTATCTGCTTGTGATTTTTGTAGGATACCGTTGTCACTCTCTGCTGTGCGAGATTTCCGATATAAATCTCATTGTTAAGAATGCCACGCACCATACAATCATTCCACAGATGTGAAGTCACAAGGGGATTATCTTTGCCTTTAAGCTGATAACGATGATCCGAGGGAGTTGCGATGCCGTCCTTGTTAAGCTGTATAGCGATCTGCTTCGGACTTAACCCTCTTGCCCTCTGCTCAAATATACGTCTTACGATAACGGCGGCATCTTCATCAATCAAGGGCGTATGCTTTTCATCATCTGCCTTGATGTAACCATAAGAAGCTGAAGCCGCCAGATACTTGCCCTGCCGAGAATTTGCTGCCATGACACTGCGTACCTTCTTTGACGTGTTGGCGGCGTGCCATTCGTTGAATAAATTCATCACAGGCATAAGATCCATTGCCGAACTGTTTCTGTCAAGCGTGTCTACATTGTCGCTCAGGGCGATGAAGCGGATATTGAATGAAGGAAAAATGTAATCTATATACTGACCGACCTCGATATAATTTCTTCCGAAACGTGAAAGGTCTTTACAGAGGATAAGATTTATCTTTCCCGACTTTGCATCATCAAGAATCTGCTTGATACCTGGTCTATCGAAACTTGTTCCCGAATAGCCATCGTCCTCGCATATCTCGATAAGATTCCACCCCTCCTGCTTGCTGACATATTCCGTCAGCATCTTCTTCTGATTTTCAATCGAAAGGGATTCGCCCGCACGTTCGTCCTCCTGCGACAAACGCACATAGATCCCGACATTGTAAGTAGTTTGCTTTGCCATAATAACTCCTTTCCAATCAAAGCAAACCATATTCGATGATACAACTATTATAGCGCAGAAAACCGAATATGGCAAGTCTTTTTTCAAAACTTTTTAGTTCTTTTCGGTTTTCTGAAACGCTCTTTTGAAAGCAAGTTCATAAAGCACCTTATCAAGGTCTTTTTCACCCACGAAATGACTTGTCACAGCATAACGCTGACCGTCCACTTCGTACACGGCTTTGCTGGTCGGCTTATCTTTATATCTCTCATTCAGCTCAGCCAAAGTAAATCCTGTATCTTTTCTTGGCAAGTGTCTCCTTTCCGCCTGCGATTATCTATCTCTACACGCAATGGCTTTTTGTTGCAGGGGCGTTACGCCTGCACAGGTGCTGTACGGAACGGCAGAGCCGTCCCTTACACAGCAATCGTTTTGTTGTCGGAATATATGTTACTCCGAATAGGAATGATCTGTTTCTGAAAAGCTCATCTGCTTAGCGTACTTTTCGGAATAGCTTTCGTCCGAGCTGTTGTCAGCATCGGCAGAACTATCGTCAGCCAGCTCACCAATCTGCTCATAGGTCATACCGCTTGCTGTCAGCTTGCCGATCAGCGTATGCTCCGCAGTCACAGCATCGAGAAGTGCCTGTCCCTCCGCACCGCCGTAAAGCTGTGAGAGCTTATCGTAGGTGTAGAGCTTGCTATCAATGATGACCTTGCGCCTGCGCTCCTGCACAGCTTTGATAGACTTTTCGTAGCTGTCGAGCTTTGCCTGATTCTCCGCAAGAACAGCATCCGTAATGATAACAGCGGACTTCTCATCAACCTCGGTCTTAGCTTTCTTACTCATTCTCATCACCTCCCAATGTATTGGATTTAGGGATAATACCCTATGCTAATATTATAGCATTCTCGGACAGCAAAAGTCTATTCGCATTGCGCAAGAAGTTGAGTGCGCCATAAAACTTCTTCATTCGTGAAATTGTTATGGGGAATTTTGCAGAAAGCAGACCGAGCATTGCAAATCCGAGCCATATCACATTGACTGCATACTGCATAGGTCACCATTTCTGATTTATTCAATACGGAGAATTATTATCACGGAGCAACTATTTTTATAAAAATCATGCCCGTTTCCTGATTGAACGTGCTTGTATATATAGAGGGGGTTTTATCCGAGTGCCGCCGTGACCTATTCACATTCTGTATAGAAATATGCTGTTGAATTTAGGCACAAGGGAGAACCGTCATGAACAAAGTGTAAACTTTTCTGAAAAACAACGCCATTTTCTCAAAAACACCGGTAGAAAAGTGAAGGGCTTTGACGTTGTGACGATCACACGCACCCCTGCATATCATTTTCATCATAAAATTTTTCTGCGGTATACTTAACGAAGCGGTCAATAATTTGGTATTAACTTATGGGAGCATATTTCATAGGACTGCCGCCCAGACTGCGCAATAACTGCGCTGAGCCAGTTTACAATTTCAAGAGTGATGATATTGAGTGCATCACGCAGGAGCGTGAGCGAGTATGACCGCCGACCTAAGCGGCGGAGAGTTTAAGTCGCATAGCTCCAAATTCGCTGACGGAGCATCGAAAGCCTGAGTGATATGAAAATCCCACAGGCTGGAAAATAGCGCTACAGCGCAACAAAAATAACAAGCATTGTATTTTGCGCCGCACAGCGAGCGAAAATACCAAATGCTTGTTAGGGACACCCCAAGCCCCGAAACGACCGCACAGCGGTCAAGAAAATCGGCTAACGCCGAAATACAAACAAAGGAGACACCACTATGAAAACCGAGAAAAAGAAGCGTGGAAGACCGCCCAAACACAAGGCTATGGAGTTTGAGGGTATGACCTACGAGGGAGCAATCAATCACGCACTTGACAAAGAGGTCAGAGCCGACCTTGACAAGTGCCTTGCCGACAAGGACGAGAGCCAGCTTACCGACGATGAACGCAAGTACCTGAAACGCAAGAAGGAGAAGAAGTCCTACACCCTCAATGTTCGTTTCACCGAATCGGAAATGCAGGACATTCTTTCCAAGTGTGAGCAGTACGGTTACAAGAACAAGACCGAGTATATCCGTGATTGTGTTCGGGCGAGGGTTGATCTCACGCCCGACCGTTCCGAAATTGCCGAATGCAATCGCCTGATGAAACGCATCGGAGCGAACATCAATCAGATACTTGTCCGACTTTACAGCACAGGTCACATCTATGCCGAGGATATTACCGAGATAAAGAGAGGGGTTAATGAAATTTGGCATACACTTCTATCCATACGATCAGGGCAACAGTCAGCGCAGCGATCGCTTACATCACAAACGGAGATAAGACCATCGACGGTTTATATGTCAACTCTTATGCTTGCCGAGCCGATAGCGCAGGAGCAAGCGAGGACTTCCGAGCCGTCCGAAACACAGGAACAGGACGCACCCAAATCCTTGCCTACCACATGATACAGAGCTTTGCCCCCGGTGAAGTCACGCCCGAACAAGCTATGCAGATCGGAGAGGAGCTGTGCGACCGTTATCTGAAAGGCGATTATCAGTATGTCATTGCTGTTCATCATGACAAGTCGCACCTGCATTGCCACATCATTTTCAACAACACAAATCTGTATAACGGTCTGAGCTTTACCACCGAGCATAATCAAGGCAGAAAGTCTGAAAGAGCGTGGGCAGAGTTGCGTGAGATTTCGGACGAGATATGTGCTGAACACGGTATATCTGTTATCTCCGAGCCTGAAAAGGGACATGGGGTATCTCACTTTGAGAGGAATATGCAGAAAGAGGGCAAGTCGTGGAAAGATAAGCTCCGTGTCAGGATTGCGGAGGTCATGCTTTACAGCCGTGACTTCAAGGATTTTCTTGAAAAATGTTCGGAGTGCAGTATCGAATATGTTTACAAGCCAAGCAATAAGGTCAAGCTGAAATTCCGTTTATCAGGTGACGGTCAACAGAAGTTTACAAGAGCCGACACCCTGGGCGCAGACTTCACCCCCGAACGCATAGCCGAGCAGATAGCGGAGATACAGGAAAAGCTGTCAGCGGCGAATGTCACTCCCGATATGCTTATCGAAGCGCCGAAGCCTGTTGTTCCAAAGACCGAGCCGAAGCCGACACAGACAGTCACCGCACCGACAAAGCCGAAACAATCTGCCGAGCCTGAAACTATCACCGAAACAAGTGAAACCGCAAAGAGAAAAGCTGCTGCGGAACAGGTGGAGAAGTTCTTTGCAGCCCGACGAGCAAGACGGCAGGCACAGCTTGATATGCTTAACGCAACTGCTATCAATCCGAAGCCTGAACCGTCTGCCCGGACACCACAGCCCACACCTACGGAGAGTAAAGCACCTGAAAAGAAAGAAGATCCGTGGAAAGCTATCAGAGGTATGGGCAGAGCAAACGAAATCATCGCAGACCTTGAAGCTGGTGGCGTTATGTCATTCAGCGAGCTGTCTGGATTCTTCTTCAATACACCTCACTCCGATGACCACACAACTGAGCGTGCCGATCTGAAAAAGAAGTTTACAGCTATCGACACGCTCATTGCAAAGATGAAGCACCGTGACGAGCTGGAGCCTGTTTACAAGGAGTATCAGGGCAAATCGGGCTGGTCGCAGAGCCGTTTCAAGAAGAAAAATGCCGCCACTATCGAGGACTACGAGCAGACGGTCAAGTACATCAAGGAGCATATCAAGAAGTATGCTGTTGACGGCAAACCGCCGACGATGCTTGACCTTTTGGAGAAGTCCAACAAGCTGAAATCGAAGTGGAACAGGCTTAATGTCGAGCATACCGCATTCCTCACCAAGCGTGAAACGGCGAAGAAGTACACCCGACAGGTGCGCCAGTACATCAACGAACAGCAGATGAAGCGTGAGCGTGAGAAAAGCCGTCAGAGGACACAGGCTAAACATAGAAATAAAAATACACTTGAATAAAGAAAGGAAACAACAACTATGAGCAAAATAGGTTATATCCGTGTTTCTACGGAGCATCAGGAAACAGCGAGACAGCAGGAGATCATGTGCAGTTATCAGGTTGACCGCATCTTCTCCGAGAAGCTGTCAGGAGCGAACACCGACCGCCCTCAGCTCAGGGCAATGCTTGACTATGTGCGTGAGGGTGACACCCTCTACATCGAGAGTATCAGCCGTCTGGGACGCTCCACAAAGGACTTGCTGAACATCATCGACACCCTCACAGACAAGGGAGTAACGCTCATCAGCCACAAGGAGAAAATTGACACCGACACTCCTGCGGGCAAATTTATGCTCACCGTGTTCGCTGCACTCTCACAGTTGGAGCGTGAGCAGCTCAAACAGCGACAGCGTGAGGGCATCGAGATCGCTAAGGCTCAGGGCAAGTACACCGGGCGAAAGCCTATCCCCACCGACTGGACGAGGTTCGGTCAGCTCTATGGGGAATGGAGAGCCAAGCACATCACGGGCAGGGACTTTATGCGGAGAATGAATATGTCAGCAAATACTTTCTACCGCCGTGTGCGTGAGTATGAACTCCGTCACGGCATCACCGAGCCGACCTCAGCTTGACCGTCAGGCGAACGGAAATGCCACACATCACTATCCGAGCCTGCGGAGCGGAATTCTAACCGCTGAAAAGAAAAAGCCCTCAGAAACGCTTACAAGAGCATTTCCGAGGGCTTGCGGTTATTCAGTTCCAATAGAGTTTGTGCCTGTTGTGGTGTGCCCCACAATGCCTATTCAGACTTGTGTGGAACGAAAAATATAGTATTTGGCAATAAAACAAGATAACAATAAATTTATAGTTTAGTTAACTACATAGACATTTCCCTTTATGGCGATTTCGTTTATTATGGCACTACGGTTCAAATCTTTTTGGGACAATAAAACAATACCTATAATATTAATATCAGATTGCTTAATAGTATCTTTACCTGTATTAATACCGTTTCTTATGTTTTCAAATTCGTCTTCCAAATAAGCGTGTTTATCATTTATTATATTAACAAACTTATCTAATGGTGAAATGAGCTTTTCGCCAGCATAGAACAACGGGATACCATACACTCCTCTTTCGTCATTTTGAGGATTTTGAATCGTTGGTAGTGTTGAATCAGAATCATTGTAAGTATCGACCCAAAGCCATGTCACTGTTCCGTATTCACTATATTCATCTATTACAGATGATATATCTGATGAATTGATTGCATTCTTGAATGATACATATATTTTGCCTTCGCCAAGGATTGTTGAAACATCATTATCTTCTTCTGGCGTGGGGAGAAAAAAACGTTGATATTGAGAAGAATCATTTTCTTTAATAAGACAATTAGGAAAGTCTGTATTTGCGTTTACTCCGCTTGTGCCTGTCAATAAGCCGATTTTTTCAAATATGAATTTCTGATCAAGACTCACTTTTAATCTGAATGTAAATTTGTTAGTGTATTCTGTTGTGCTAAAAGGATAACTAAGAATAGAGTATTGATATTCATTACTGCTCTTTTGCTTGATGTCAAGCTCATTTCCATTTGGACAGCTTATATAATAATAATCTTGTATATCTTTATTCATTTGAGTCATCATTTTATCTCTGTTGTGATACTTAGATAAAACAAAAGTGCCTGCCGTAACTAATAATGATATAATTATAATTATAATTGTTTTTTTCATTGCTTCAACCTCTACTTCAAGGCTGGACACCGCTTATAAGCTGTTCATTATAAAAAACAATTATTTTATCATTTGGCAATAGCTGTTCTGTTCCCATTGAATAATCATTCGATGTATCCCAATTAGACCAATCTGCTGCATTTAGTCTAAAATGGATTACAAACTGTTTATTAGGTTGAAGTTCAACATCGGTATTAAATTTGATTTTTGCATATGTATTTCCGTAATCGTCATTAACAAATTCACAAACCGAAGTATTACCTAAGTATTGATTATCTACAGCAAGCCAGTCGCAATGGTATTCAAGGTTTTCTTTATTGTCTGCATTAAATACATAATTTATAGTTATATCACTCATTTTTAAAGGCTTGTCAGAGTTGTTAGTTATAACTATATTGGGATTTATAGTATTTGAGTTACTAATACCTGCATTGCAAGATTCTACTGTTATTTCAGGTGATTTCTCATCATCTTGAATTACCCCTGGATTGATAGTTGGCGTAACAGTTGTATCTATTTCACCATCATTATCAAGATCAATGTTAATAAAAAATGAACCATCTGATAAATTTAAGAATAATACAGATCCACTATTCACAGAGATATTGGTATACAAATAGATGTTTCCATCAATATTGCACATAATATCAGTGTTTTGATCAGCAAGTGAATTGATTTTACAATCATAATTATCATCAGCAAATTGAGCCAGTAAAATCGGATTGCCAACTGATGTTAAAGGGTCAAATTTAAAATTATTCCCTTCATGAACCTCTGAATTTGTGTAATAATATGAACAGGTTTCGTTTGAAAAGAATAAATCAAAATAACCTGAAATAGCAAGCTTATTTGAAAGTGTCTTGGTTTCTTCTATGGCATTAGATGTAAGATTGTTATTTGCCATTTTTGTTCTCATGGGCAGCTTCATAAATGATTTTGTATCTTTTATGTTTTTTAATATCTCATCTATGCATTCCTGACTCTGTATTAACCCCATATGATCTTGATCAAAGATTTTTATATCCAAAAGATCGTGATTAAAATTCATTGTTGCACTTTCAATTGGAACTACACTATCGCCAATACCATATTCTGGAACGAATTGCAATCCTCTATCGCCAGGACAATGTTGAATAGTTGAAATGGTATTTCTATTACTTCCTACTAATGCTATTCTTTTCAGATTATTAGTATTGTTTTGGGATATTTTTATGCGGCTATGGTTATATTTTCCATCTATCCAAAGATAATTATTATAATCATCAGAAATCAGCTCATCAAATTCGTCAAATGTAAAATACGTAAAATTGCCGTTATCTATAAAATAATCATACCAATGATCATAAGTTCGTTTATATGAATATATCCACTGCCAGTCATCTGTATAATCTTTATTTGGCAACAAATCATAACAACTGCCTAAATTCACCAAAACACTTGGAAGTTCAAATGAAGTAAATAATGATTCTGCTACCCCGAGTCCTCCTATGATATATGATAAATCACCAGTGCTTAAAACGCAAAGCATCGTTGGCGCACCCCAAAATGGTGTTCCGGCAGTTATTTGTTTAGAAATATTATCAGCACCATATTCCGAAATGTATTTTTCTGTAACAATACCACCCATACTATGTGCAACAAAAACTACCTCATTATAATCACTAATAAGATCATGAAGATTATTAGCCGTTATTTGCGCTCCCATTCTCCAATCATACGGGAAAAATAAGATATCATACTTATCAGAAATATCAGTATCATTATTTAGTGATTCAATTATTCCTTTATAAGTATCATCATATCCATAATTATTAACAGGATATAATTCAATATTACTATTACCGTAGTAATCGCATTTGAGCGACTGGAACGCATTGTGAATTTTTTTAACATCATCAAAGTTACTTGGCTGTTCAATCCAAGATCCCCATACACTTTCATCATTTGATGTTTTTGCAAGATCTATTCCCATTATTCCCGGTACTACTACAACGGCTCTTTTCAATTTAGGAATTGTTATGTTTTTGGTTATTCGCTTTACTTCTGTATCACCGGTCTTGGCAACTTTGTATGATAATTCAAAATCCAATTTTGCATTTATATCAGAATTATGTTTTGAATCTGTTGGAACTATAAATTTCAAAGGAATTGAATAGCTTTTACTTGGCTTTATTACCGAATAATTGTGTGTAAGTGAGGTTCCATACTTTGGTTCAAGGTTATCAGCAGTGATTTTTATCGATACATCTGTCGCATCGCCATCTCCAATATTATCCAAATATACATTTGCATTTATATCATCATAATTAAAATTGGAAATACTAACCTTATTATCAGCGTATACACTTAATGCTAACGGAGGAATTAAATTCTGTTCTAACTCACTCAATCCATAATAGGTAACAAATTCTCGTGTTTCACCACTGGTGAAAGTATCTTTGTTCCATGTGATGGATACTGCACTATCTCCATTAGATCGTCCTGGCTGAGTCACATAATCCCATAGCGTACTTGTTACATTTCCCCAATTAGTAAATTGTACTTTATCAGGTTTTCTGTCTCCCGATTTGTAGAATGTACCTTGTGCTACTACACCGGGATTAGTTGCGGAATCAAAGGCTTGCCATATTTGCGGAATATTAGAACCTGAATATACGGTTTCAGTTGTTACATCAGATCCGTTTACTCTGAATGGCGCAGCATCATTACCACCGAGCATAGTGTCCATCATAATTCTTATGCCCACTTGTTTGGCGTATTCTGTATCATTTTTGACGATATACTTAATCTTAACAACATCATCTCGTCCAGTCGCCGAATTCTCAATAATAGATAGTTCTTGTGTGACATCAACACCATCATAAGAAGCTTTGGAAACACTTTTAGAACCATCAGCATCATAAGTTACATTTGATGATGTAAACTCATTTATGCTTTCACCAACAACAATTGTTGTTTTTGATGTTCCTCCACCCGGATGACCGAAAAGCATCTTTTTATTATCATCAGTTGAACTGTTAGGGTTTCCTCCTATTGTACCAATAGTATAGTGACCATTACTTGCAGTGTTGAACTCAATGTAGTCATTTGCTATTAAAGTATTATTTTTGAGAATACTTTTAAGCATTCTATTTTGGGGAACACTTACAGCAGAACTTGCCAGATTTGATTTCCATTCTTGGTACTCTTCACCATTAGGATCTAACGTTGAGTAATATTGATATTCGTCAACATAATCATCGGCAAAAGCAGGTAAACTCGTAAGCATAGTTGTAGATAACGCAATACAGCTAAGACCTGCCACGATACGTTTCAAAATCTTATTCTTAACCATTTCATACCACCTTTCTGCAACACACAGTTGCCAATTATTTCTTGTTTACATAGTTTCTCAGCTCTTCTGGCTCTACAGGTTGTGCGAACCAATGGAAGCAAGCACTCGGAACTGATGTGGTAGCTACCACCAGCGCAAGAGCCGCCAGTGCCGTAGAAGCCTTCTTTGCTATGCTCATCAGCTTTTTCATTACAAATCCCTCCTTTCAAACAGTTCAGATAAGTCAGGCTCTTTCGGTTGATAAAACGTAATACCGCAAACGCTGCCATTTGAGATATACAGCACCAGCCTTACAAGAGCAAGAATTACAATCGCCAAAATACTCCGTTTTTCTCTTTCCTTATCATCGTTTACTGTTATCACCCCGATTCAAAAAGTGACCGAGCAGTGCCATGATTGCTGACAGCAGCATTCCGCTTGATACATAAAGGCTTAGTTTTTGATATTGGAATACAAGCAGTGCAATCGTGACAACGGATAGGGTAACAGCTAAGATGCAGCTTCTTTTCCTTAGCTTGACACTCTTTTCCTCTGACATCGGTTTATTCGGATGCGGAACGGGAGCAATACATAGAATGATTGGTAATGCTATCATTATGAAACTGATGCTGAATATTGGCGTAATATGTCCGCTTACATTGCAAATGCCGTAAGAGAAAACCATCATCACCATGACAAGCGTGAACATACAACTAAGATGACTGTTAGCGTGAAACCCACCTACAAACTGTCTCAACCCCATAAATACGGCTATGAATACAACAACCGCAGGCAGCGTATGGGAAAACAGAGCAATCAGCAGGACGATAATGGTATTCAGCACATCAGAGATCAGCAGCTCCATTCCATATGCGTAGATCACCTCTTTGGATTCTTCCGTTATGTTCTGAACCACAAAAAAGTGTGCTATGCTTTTTGCAAGTTTTGAAATCATTTCTGAATCACTTCCTGCAAAAATCATAACACAAGTTGCAAATTTTTTCAATAGGTTTTGAGAAAAAAGGTCTCAAAGTGTCCCCAAATGTCGTCTTCTTGTCCCGAAATGCAAATAGTTAAATTTGTAAACAATTACGAACCATAATGTTCAGCTTAAAAATTCCGTCATCATAATCGAAACTTACTAACCCACCCAATCTATCAACGGAGGATTTGATACTGTTTATCCCTATGCCGTGAAGCCCTTGTTCTTTCTTTGTTGATGTTAAAACAGATGTATCTACCTTATCTGATGTATTTGTAATGACAATAAATAGCTTCTCTCGTTCTTCCATTAGGCTTATCCAAATATGCTTATGTGATACACCAGCTCTCTGGCAACCTTCTATTGCATTGTCAAGAGCGTTTCCGATGATACGGCACAACTCCAATTCGTCTGCCTTGATATTTGTTATGATATTGACCTTGCAAATAAACTCTATACCGTATGTCTGAGCAAGAGAACCCTTGATGTTCACAATAGAATCGACGGCATTATTACCAGTATAGCAGAGTCTGTTAGCAAGCCTTACAAATGAGCTTAGCTTGACAAGATATTCCTTAGCAGAATCAGTATCATTGTTTTCCAACATATCATTCAGAACTAAAAATTGATTTTCAATATCGTGTTTAAACTCTCGTACTTGCTTGTATGACAGGGTAAGCAGCTTATAGTTTTCCTGTTCCTGTTGCTTTATTGTTTCAAGGTATTTTAACTTTATCTTATCTTCAAAACTTTCAAAGAAATTAAACATAGCAAGGTTTATAAAGATAATTCCTGCAAGAGAAACGCCCAAAGAAACATAACTATAAGTGTTGCTGCCAACAAATCCATCAAGCATTGTTTGTAAAAGAAAAATACTTATGATTGGAATAACTATTATCAATATCCAATATTTTATCGGCAGTTCACGAATTTTTTTGTTTATTATGCGGTGCATCAATCCTATAAGCCATAAATAAATTATATTTGTGCCTACCATTCCGAGATAACGTCCTAAACCAGACTCTAAGAATTCATCTGGTGTTCCCATATTAGCAATGCAAAGTAATCCAATCACAATAGGTTCAGATATAGATATAATCAGTAAAAACAATATGTTCCAAAATATTTTATGACGGATTGAATCATCATAACAAATAAAGGACATGGAGCTAATAAGAATAATGGTTGTAATCAGATACACTAAAATATTATCTGTCAACAAAACTGTCGCTGACAGTATTACAGTAGAAAGAAGATACGACAGATAAAGAACTGCTTTATTAACTTTTGCCTTACTCAACAAGGAAAAGTATAAGAATACCAACATCATTTCAATTGCTACATTGACAATCTCAATGATATTTTCAATCAATACGGGCAACTCGATCATCTCCCTGTTGCATAGTTAAGATAGCGAGCAACTATCTCATCTTTATATGTTTTGCCTATGGGGATTTTTCTGCCGTTGCTTAGAATAATATCGTACTTGGTAATATTCTGTATATGGTCAAGATTTACAAGTATTCCACGGTTTATAAGAGCCTCTGAAAAAAAGTCTGTAAAAAGACAGCAAACTGTGATAAAATAGAAATA